>Ga0207811_10020_pt1 | contig 189342 bp, 193 predicted proteins | sample CeladaPassaD2F04_FD_187493 | JGI IMG/M metagenome (GOLD analysis project Ga0207811, IMG submission 187493) | Cellulose-adapted microbial communities from the Joint BioEnergy Institute, USA - Passage D2F04 (SPAdes) (version 2) | ecosystem: Engineered > Bioreactor > Continuous culture >...
CGGGGTTTGACGGGAAGGAGGTGTGGGGGGTTTTGGGGGAGGCGGGGGTGCGGCCGGTGATCCGGCTTCGGGGCGGGGGCGAGGCCAGGGAGGAGGCGCGGGTGCGGGCGCGGGAGGGGTGGGACCCTGAGGTGTACCGGTTTCGCGGGGTGGTGGAGGGGGTGTTTGGGGGGATGAAGACGCGGCTGGGTGGGGGATACCTCATGGAGCGGAAGCCCTGGACGGCCATGGCGCGGGCCTTTTTGGAGCTCATCGCCTACGGCCTTAGGGTTCTTCTCTCCCTTCTCCCGCCCCCTCCGGGGTACAAGGCAATTTACTAGGCAAGCCCTGAAGCCCTTGACCTTCTTGTCGTCGCCCCAGGCGGTGGCGATGTGGTTGAGGAGGGCGGCGATCTCCTCATCCTTGAGCTGGGAGAAGGAGGGCATAAATCCGTTGTACTTCATCCCCTTCACCTCAATCTGGTCCTGAAGGCCCCATAGGAGCACCTTGATGAGGTACTCCCGGCCCCCCTGCTTGGAGAGGATCTCCGCCACGTGGCCTGCGAGGGGCGGAAAGGCTCCAGGAATACCCTGGCCGTTAGCCTGGTGGCAACCTGCGCACTGAGCGTAGACCTTGGCGCCGTCCGCCTGGGCCAGGGCCAGGCCGCCGAGCAGCAAGAGAGCCATGAGCGTCCGCTTCATGCTTACCCTCCGGGGTACAGGGTAGAGGTCCGCCCTGGGCGGCGTCAAGGGGAAGGGGTTAAGCGGGCCTTAAGGTAGGCGGTCAGGGCTCCATGGGGGGACACTTGAATGCTCTAGGGGGGTGTGGTAAGGTACAAATGTCCTTGTGGGGTACCCTGGCGGTGTACCGTATGCGGAAGGTGTACACACTCCTCCTCTCGGCCCTCCTGCTGTGGGCCTGGGCCCTCCCCGACTTCGGCCGCTGGTATCCCTACCCGGAGGCCCTTGCCCTCGCCCAGGCCCACGGGCGGATGGTGATGGTCTACTTTCACAGCGAGCACTGCCCCTACTGCCAGCAGATGAACACCTTCGTCCTCTCCGACCCCGGGGTGAGCCGCCTCCTGGAGGCCCGCTTTGTCGTGGCCTCGGTGAGCGTGGACACCCCTGAGGGCCAGGAGCTCGCCCGGCGCTACCGGGTGCCGGGCACCCCGACCTTCGTCTTCCTCGTCCCCAAGGCGGGGGCGTGGGAAGAGGTGGGCCGGCTCTTCGGCAGCCGGCCCCGGGCGGAGTTCCTCAAGGAGCTCCGCCAGGTGTGCGCCAAAGGAGGTGCGTGTGGATAGGCGAACGTTTCTCAAGGCGACCGGCGCGGCCCTAGGGGCCCTGGCCCTCTCGGGGCTTCCCGCGAGGGCCCAGGGCCTCGAGGGCGAGGACCTGGAGCACCTGGAGCAGGCGCTCAAGGAGGTCTTCGGCAAAGGCTTTAAGGATCTTACCCCCTCGGACGCGGTGAAGCTCAACATGCCGGCCATTGCCGAAAGCGGGGCCAACGTGCCCGCCGAGGTGGAGGTGGCCCTGCCCAAGGAGCAGGTGAAGGCCATCCACCTCTTCGCCGACAAGAACCCCACCCCGCACATCTTCGCCTTCATGCCCATGAAGGCCGAGCCTTACTACGCCACCCGGATCCGCTTGGCGGAGACCACGGCCATCCGGGCGGTGGTGGAGACCCAGGACGGGAAGCTTCTTCTGGCCTCGGCGAGCACCCGCGTCACCGTGGGGGGCTGCGGTTAAGGGAGGTGCGGCATGCCTTTTAGGACCATCGCACGCCTAAACCCCGCCAAGCCCAAGGCGGGCGAGGAGTTCCGGCTTCAGGTGGTGGCCCAGCACCCCAACGAGCCCGGCACCCGCCGCGACGCCGAGGGGAAGCTGATCCCCGCCAAGTACATCAACCTGGTGGAGGTCTACTTTGAGGGGGAGAAGGTGGCGGAGGCCCGGCCCGGGCCCTCCACCAGCGCCAACCCCCTCTACGCCTTTAAGTTCAAGGCGGAGAAGGCGGGGACCTTCACCATCAAGCTCAAGGACACGGACGGGGACACGGGCGAGGCTTCGGTCAAGCTGGAGCTGGCCTAAAGGGGGTGCCCGGGGGTCCCCGGGCACCTTATGACCTTATGGAAGGGAGGTTTTGGGATTATGCGCCAAAGCCTGGGTTTATTGCTCGCCGCCCTCCTCCTGGGGGTTGTCTTGGCCCAGGGCGACGTGGACCCTAGGGAGGAGGCCAAGCGGCAGAAGGAGCTTCTCCTGAGCACCGCGGGCATCCTCCCCACCGAGCTCGTGGTCATGCAGGGGGAGGAGCTCTTCCACCGGAAGGGGCCCTCGGGAAAGACCATGGCCGAGTGCGACTTCGGCTTGGGAAAGGGGGTCCTGGAGGGGGCGGCGGCGAGGCTTCCCCGCTACTTCCTGGACACGAACCGGGTTGAGGACCTGGACAGCCGCATCGTCACCTGCATGACCCGGGTCCAGGGCTTCAAGCCTGAAGAGGTGAAGCGCTCCGAGGTGGTGGCCGTCGCCTTCTACATCGCCAGCAAGTCCACAGGGCACAAGGTCCAGGTCCGCCTGCTCTTCCCCGAGGAGCGGGGGCTTTACGCCTTGGGGGAGAAGCTCTTCTACGCCCGCACCGGGGCCCGGGACGTGGGGTGCGCTACCTGCCACGTGACCTACGTGGGCAAGCGGGCGGGCGTTCTGCCCTACGCCGACGTCCTGGGCAAGGACAAGTCCTGGACCCACTGGCCCGCCTACCGCTACTCCAACGACCAGGCCTGGACCATGCAGGACCGGATCCGGGCCTGCTACGGCAACCTCGCCCACCCGCAGCCGGACCTGTACTCGCTGCCTATCCTGGCCCTGGAGCTTTACCTCGCCTATCACGCCAACGGGGCCGTGGTGGAGGAGTGGCCCGCCTTCGTGCGGTGAGGAGGGGAGCATGCGGAAGGTTCTCGTAGCCCTTTTTGCCCTGGCCTTGGCCTTCGCCTTGGCCCAGCGCTACTTCACCGAGGAGGAGCTTAAGCGGATTGAGACCGGAGGCAAGGCCTACGCCGAGGCCTTGGCGAACCAGCGTTCCGACCAGGCCCTCTGCTCCGTCCACCGGAACCGCCTCCCCGCCGACCTCCTCCCCAAGTTCCTGGAAGAGCAGCGCGCCCTGATCAAGTACCCCGCTTCCGGGAAGCTCATGGGGGACTGGAGGAAGGGCGGGGCCATCTTCAACGACCTGCGGAAGGCCAACTGCTTCTCCTGCCACTTTGGCTCCCCCGAGCACCTGGGGGGCGACGTGGGCCCGAGCCTGGAGAAGTACGGCCTCAAGCGGGGCCAGTCGGAGGCGGTGCAGCGCTACACCTACGAGGTGATCTACAACTCCTGGGCCTACTTCCCCTGCACCGTCATGTACCGCTTCGGGGCCCAGGGCCTTCTCACCCCCGAGGAGATCGCCGACGTGGTGGCCTACCTCCTGGACCCCGAGAGCGACTTCAACACCAAGCCGGCGGTGGGGTCTAGATGAACCGGAGGGAGCTCCTTCAGCTTCTTTCCGCCCTGGCGGTCCTCGGGCCTAGGGGGTGGGCCCGGGCCCTGGGGGACCCCAGGTCCCTTTACGACCTCCCCCCCTACGGGGACGCCACCCTCCTCTACTTCTCCGACCTCCACGGCCAGGCCTTCCCCCACTACTTCATGGAGCCCCCGAACCTCATCGCCCCCAAGCCCCTCATGGGCCGCCCGGGCTACCTCACGGGGGAGGCCATCCTCCGCTACTACGGCGTGGAGCGGGGCACGCCCCTCGCCTACCTCCTCTCCTACGTGGACTTCGTGGAGCTCGCCCGGACCTTCGGGCCCATAGGGGGGATGGGCGCCCTCACCGCCCTCATTCGCGACCAGAAGGCCCGGGTGGAGGCCGAGGGGGGTAAGGCCTTGGTCCTGGACGGCGGGGACACCTGGACCAACTCCGGGCTTTCCCTCCTCACCCGGGGCGAGGCCATAGTGCGGTGGCAGAACCTCGTGGGGGTGGACCACATGGTCTCCCACTGGGAGTGGACCCTGGGGCGGGAGCGGGTGGAGGAGCTCCTTGGGCTCTTCCAGGGAGAGTTCCTTTCCTACAACATCGTGGACGACCTCTTCGGCGACCCCCTCTTCCCCGCCTACCGGATCCACCGGGTGGGGCCCTACGCCCTGGCGGTGGTGGGGGCGAGCTACCCCTACGTGAAGGTCTCCCACCCCGAATCCTTCACCGAGGGGCTCTCCTTCGCCCTGGACGAGAGGAGGCTGCAGGAGGCGGTGGACAAGGCCCGCGCCGAGGGGGCGAACGCCGTGGTCCTCCTCTCCCACAACGGGATGCAGCTGGACGCCGCCTTGGCGGAGCGGATCCAGGGGATTGACCTCATCCTCTCCGGCCACACCCACGACCTCACCCCCAGGCCCTGGCGGGTGGGGAAGACCTGGATCGTGGCGGGGAGCGCCGCCGGGAAGGCCCTGATGCGGGTGGACCTGAAGCTTTGGAAGGGGGGCATCGCCAACCTCCGGGTGCGGGTGCTCCCCGTTCTCGCGGAGCACCTGCCCAAGGCCGAGGACGTGGAGGCCTTCCTCAAAGCCCAGCTCGCTCCCCACCAGGACCACCTTTTCACCCCCTTGGCGGTCTCCGAGACCCTCCTCTACAAGCGGGACACCCTGTACTCCACCTGGGACCAGCTTGTGGGGGAGGCGGTGAAGGCCATTTACCCCGAGGTGGAGGTGGTCTTCAGCCCGGCGGTGCGCTGGGGGACCACCATCCTTCCGGGGCAGGCCATCACCTGGGACCACCTCTACGCCTACACTGGCTTCACCTACCCCGAGCTCTACCTCTTCTACCTCCGGGGAGAGCAGATCAAGGCGGTCCTGGAGGACATCGCAAGCAACGTCTTCACCCCGGACCCCTTCTACCAGCAGGGCGGGGACGTGAGCCGGGTTCACGGCCTCCGCTACGTCCTGGACCCCGATGCCCCCACCGGGGAAAGGATCCGGGAGGTGGAGGTGGGGGGCAGGCCCCTGGACCCGAACCGCCGCTACTTGGCCGCCGCCTACGGGGGAAGGCTGCAGCGGGTGGGGGAGGCCAAGCCGGGGTACGAGCCCAGGCCTATCTACGAGGTTCTCGCCGAGTACTTGCGGTCCGTGGGCCGGGTGCGCGTCCGGCCCGAGCCCAACGTCAAGGTCATCGGGCGCAACTACCGCGTGCCGGAGGTGTGGGAATGAGGAGAAAGGCGGTTTTGGCCATAGGGGTTTTGGTTCTGGGCTTGGGGCTTTCCCAGGTGGGGCCGTTTAGGGCCCGCCTCGAGGCCGCCATCCAGACGGGGGGCGAGGCCTTCGCCCAGGTGATGCTCTCCCAGGACAAGGCCCAGGCCCTCTGTACGCAGTACCGGGACAAGCTTCCCCCCGAACTTGTCCCGGCCTTCCTCGCGGAGCAAAGGGCCCTCATCAAGTACCCCGCCTCGGGGAAGCTCATGGGCGACTGGAAGAACGGGGAGAAGGTCTTCACCGACCCCAAGCGGGGCAACTGCTACGCCTGCCACCAAGGGGACCCCCGGGAGGTCGCCTACGGGACCATGGGGCCGAGCCTCACGGGCTACGGCCAGCGCGGCCTGTCGGAGGCGGTGGTGCGCTACACCTACGAGAAGATCTACAACGCCTGGGCCTTCGTCCCCTGCTCCCTCATGTACCGGGGCGGGGTGCACGGGTACTTCACCCCCGAGGAGACGGCCGACCTGGTGGCCTACCTCCTCTCCCCTGAGTCCCCCATCAACCGGAGGTGAGCCGTGAGCGTGCGGAAGAAGCGTCTGATCTTGCTGGCCGGGGTGGTCCTGGGGGCGCTTGGGGGGCTTGTGGCCTACACGCAGCAAAGCAAGCCCCTGGATCCCTTTGAGGAGGCCATGCGCCAGCGGGAGATGTACCTGGAGACCTTCGGCATCCTCCCCGGCGACCTCTTCGTGGAGGAGGGGAAGGAGCTCTTTTACCGGAAAGGGCCCTCGGGCAAGACCCTCGAGGAGTGCGACTTCGGCCTGGGCAAGGGGGTTCTGGAAGGGGTCTACGCCGTCTTGCCCAAGTACTTCCCCGACACGGGGCGGGTGGAGGACCTGGAGACCCGGGTCTACACCTGCATGCAGCGGGTCCAGGGCTTCAAGCCCGAGGAGATCAAGCGGGACGAGGTGCGGGCCATCACCACCTTCATCGCCTCCAAGTCCAGCAAGGCCAAGATCCAGGTGGTGCCCAAGCACCCCCAGGAGATCGCCATGTACAACCTGGGGCGGGAGCTCTGGTACACCCGCGCCGGGCCCCGGGACATGAGCTGCGCCGTCTGCCACGAGCGCTACGCGGGCCAGAGGGTGCGGCTTTCCCCGGTGAGGAGCCCCAAGGAGGGCCTCGGCAACGAGTGGCCCGCCTACCGCTTTGAGGAGGACCGCCTCTACACCTTTGAGGACCGGATTGACTTCTGCTACGAGTCCATCGGCATCCCCAAACCCGAGTTCTACTCGGAGGTCCACATCGCCCTCACCACCTACATCCTGGCCGAGGCCACCAAGGCGGGGCACTCCTTCCTGGAGCTTCCCTTCTTCACGAGGTAGCCATGCGCCGGCGGGACCTCTTGGCCCTTCTCCCCCTCCTCGCCCTGGCCCAGGGGCAGGGCGGGGCGGGGGAGGACTGGACCGAGGCCTTCGGCCGCTTCCTCAAGGCGGTGCCCCCGGCGGGCTACCTCGTCTACCCCACGGAGGCCCGGGACCTCCTCCTCTTTGAGCCCTTCATCCTGGACGTGCGCACGGAGGAGGAGCGCAAGAAGGGGTACATCCCGGGCTCGGTGCACATCTACGCCGGGGAGGTCCCGGACCGCCTGGGGGAGCTTCCCCGGGACAAGGAGGCCCTGATCCTCGTCTACTGCAACTCGGGGAGCGTTTCCGCGGTGGTGGCGGCGTTTCTGCAGGCCAAAGGCTACAAGAACGCCAAGAACATCGCCCACGGCTTCAAGGGCTGGCTGGACGCCGGCCTTCCGGTGGAGGGAGCATGAAAAGGATCCTGGTAGCGGTTCTCGCGGCGCTGGGCCTGGCCTTGGCCCAGGCCCTGGTGGTGGAGGTGGAGGGTTCCTTGGAGGACGTGGAGGCGAGGGCCCTTAAGGCCCTCGAGGCGGCGGGCCTGCAGGTGGACCGGGTCTTGAACCTGGGCGAGCAGGTGCGCCAGGTGACGGGCCCGGGTTTCCCCGAGTACCGGCTCATCGTCCTGAAGCCGGAGAAGGGAAGCGTGGCCGCTGTGAGCAAGAACCCCATGGCGGCCATCGTCCTCCCGCCCACCGTCTTCGTGACGGGGGAGGGGGAGCGCTACCTGGTGGGCACCTTTGACCCCCACCTCCTTTTCGGGATGCTCGGGGTCTACGAGGGGGCGGTGCGGGACCTCGGCCTCAGGCTCCAGGCGGCCTTGGGAAGGCTCGGCCTGGTGCGCCGTGTGGCCCCCGCCGTGATGCCGGACCCGCAAAGCGGCCTGATGCCCGCCCTCCTCTACCGGGTCCCCCAGGCCAGCGTGGAGGAGGTGGTCCTCCTGGTGGAGACGGAGCTCACCTCGAGGGGCCTGAACCTCCTGCCCCACGTGCGGGTGGGTCCGGTCACGGTGATCATGCCCTGCAAGAGCGAGTGGGCCCGCATCATGTTCCTCACCCAGCCCGCCGGGGGGTTCGCCGCCCCTTGCCGCTTCTTCGCCATGCCCATGGGGGAGGACGTCCTGGTGGGGGCCATTGAGCCCATGCTCATGACCATCATGCCCGGCGTCCCGGGCTCGGAGGCGGTGGGGATGCTCCAGGAGGCCCGGCAGGTGATGAGCGAGGTGCTGGAGTCCGTGGGCGGGAAGCCTTACCGCCCTGGGCAATAAGAAGGAGGTGTTGAGGTATGCCTAAGGTGAAGCGCAGGGACCTGTTGAAGGCGGGAGCCGCCTTGGCGGCGGCCGGCACCCTGGGCAAGGGCTTCGCCCAGGAGTTCTACGCGAGCCCTCCCACCCTCCTGCCCCGCTCCCGGGCCCCCCGGGTGGTGGTGGTGGGGGGCGGCTGGGGCGGCACCACGGTGGCCCGCAAGGTGAAGCAGCAGGCCCCCGAGGTGGAGGTGGTGCTCGTGGAGCAGAAGCCCATCTTCATGTCCTGCCCCATGTCCAACCTCTTCCTGGCGGGGGTGAAGCCCTTGGAGTGGCTCGTCTTTGACTACACCAACGTGGTCAAAGACGGGGTCATCTTCGTCCAGGAAAAGGTCCTGGAGATCAACCGGGACCGCCGCCTGGTGCGCACCACGGGGGGGTACCTGGCCTACGACTTCCTCGTCCTCGCCCCCGGCATTGACTACATGTACGAGGCCATCCCCGGCTACGAGGAGGCCAAGCACTTCCTGCCCGTGGGCTTCAAGCCCTTTGAGCACATCGCCCTCCGCCGCATGCTGGACCAGTTTGACGAGACCGGGGGGGAGCTCGTCATGTACATCCCCCCGCCTCCCTACCGCTGCCCCCCTGGGCCTTACGAGCGGGCGGCCATGCTGGCCTGGCGGCTCAAGACCAAGGGGGTGAAGGGCAAGGTCATCGTCTTGGACGCTAACCCTCAGCCTGTTTCCAAGGCCCCCGGGTTCCTCGCCGCCTACAACGAGCTTTACAAGGACTACCTGGAGTACCACCCCAACATGCGCATCACCGGCCTGGACTACGAGAGGAAGGTGGTGCGGACGGAGCTTGGGGACTACCCCTTCACCCTGGCCAACGTCATCCCCCCCATGAAGGCTGCGGAGATCGTGCGCCAAGCGGGGCTTGGGGAGCGCTGGGCCAACGTTCGCATCCCCTACTTCCTCTCCGAGGCCGACGACCGGGTCTATCTGGTCGGGGACATCACGGGCAACACCCCCTACCCCAAAAGCGGCATGGTCGCCTACGTTTCCGGCACCATCGTGGCCCGCCACCTCACGGAGAGGCTCAAGGGGAAGCCCCTCGCCGAGATCCCGCCGGAGCTTCCCACCAACATCTGCTACTCCTTCGTGGACTCGGAGGAGGCCATCTGGGTGGCCGCCAACTACTCCTGGGATGAGGCGGCCAAGCAGATCAAGGCCCAAAGCAGCGTGGACAACCAGCGCTCCAAGGCGAACGGCGAGGCGGCCATCGGCTGGGCTTTGGGCCTCTGGAACGACATGTTCGGCCCGGCCTAAGGGCTCCCGCCCCCCTCAGGGGGGCGGGTTTTTCTGCCTCGCTTCGGATACGATAGGAGGGTATATGAACCGGAGGAAGTTCTTCCGCCTTCTGGGCGCAGGGGGGCTTTTGGGCCTCCTTAAGGCCAGGGCCCAGACACCCCCCTGGGACGAGGGGACCTTTGCCCCTACCCGAACCCTGGGCGAGCCCCTTAAGGAGTACGGACAGCGGAGCCCCTTTGAGGAAGGGGTGGTGCGCTACATCTCCCCTAACCTTCGCACCCGCCACTCGGGGGCAAGCTTCGCCCCCCTGGAGAAGCTAGAGGGGGTGATTACCCCGAACGGCCTCCACTTTGAGCGCCACCACGCCGGGGCCCCCCAGGTGGACCCCAAGAGCTACCGCCTGGTGATCCACGGTATGGTGGAAAGGCCCTTGGTCTTCACCCTCGAGGACCTCAAACGCTTTCCCTCCGTGACCCGCACCTACTTCATTGAGTGCGCTGGGAACGGGCAAAACGGCTACCGCAACCCCCCGGACCCCGAGCTCACCGCCACCCGGAGCCGCGGCCTCGCCTCCAACGCCAGCTGGACCGGGGTGCCCCTGGCCCTCCTCCTCAAGGAGGCGGGGGTGAAGCCCGGGGCGCGCTGGCTCATCCCCGAGGGAATGGACGCCGCCATGTACACCCGTTCCCTCCCCTTGGAGAAGGCCATGGAGGACGTCTTGGTGGCCTACGCGCAAAACGGGGAGGCTTTGAGGCCGGAGCAGGGCTACCCTGTGCGGCTCGTGGTGCCGGGCTGGGAGGGGAGCATCCAGGTGAAGTGGCTGAGGCGCATCCTGGTCACGGACCAGCCCGCCATGGCCAAGGACGAGACCAGCGAGTACACCGACGTCACGGCGGACGGGCGGGTCCTCGCCTTCACCTGGGTGATGGACCCCGAGAGCATCATCACCTACCCTTCAGGGGGCCAGAGGATCCAGCCTGGCTTCCACGAGATCCGGGGCCTCGCCTGGAGCGGGCATGGGCGCATCGCTAAGGTGGAGATCTCCTTTGACGAGGGGAGGACCTGGCGGCAGGCCACCCTTGAGCCCCCCGTGGAGCCCTACGCCTTCGTGCGCTTTAAGCTCCCCTGGTACTGGGACGGCAAGGAGGTGGTCCTCTGGAGCCGGGCGTGGGACGAGAAGGGGAACACCCAGCCCACAAGGGAGGAGTTCTTCAAGAAGTGGAGCCGGAACAACCGCTACCACTACAACGCCATCCAGGCTTGGCGGATCCTGCCGGACGGCAGGGTGGTGAACGGCGACCGCCCCCTGGGCCAAGGGGCCTTCCACCCGGTCGGCCCCGTGGGGGGGTGCGGTGGGGAGGTGTTGGATGTTTAGGCGCGCCCTCGCCTGGGGGGCCCTCCTCGCCGCCTTGGGCCTCGCCTTGGCCGCGCGTTACGGCCTGGGCACGCCCATCTCCGAGGAGCTCGCCCGCCAGTACGACCTTAGGCCCGTGGTCCTGCCCGACGGCCGCGGCCTTCCTCCCGGGGAGGGGAGGGTGGAGGAGGGCCAAAGGATCTACGCCCAGAAGTGCGCTTCCTGCCACGGGGAGAACGGGGAGGGGTATCCCTTCAACCGCCTGGTCTCCGAGCCTTTCCCCATCACCCCGGACACCGAGCCCGTGGAGTACGCCATCGGCAACTACTGGCCCTACGCCACCACGCTTTTTGACTACATCCGCCGGGCCATGCCCTTCGGCCAGGAGGGGACGCTGACGGACGAGGAGGTCTACCACCTCGTGGCCTTCCTCCTCTACATGAACGGGATCATTGACGCCGGCACCCCCGTGAACCAGAAGACCCTCCCCCAGATCCGGATGCCTGCCCGGGAGCTTCTGGAGCTGGACCCCGAGACCAAGCGCCGCTTCCCCTGGCTCACCCTGCCCTAGGATGGGGGTATGACGCTTTCCTTGACGGCAGCCTTTTTGGCGGGGGTGCTCTCCTTCCTCTCCCCCTGCGTCTTGCCCCTCGTCCCCACCTACCTCTTCTACCTGGGGGGGGAGAGGGGGCGCCCCCTCTTCAACGCCCTCTTCTTCATCCTGGGCTTTGGGGCGGTCTTCTTTCTCCTGGGCCTGCCCTTCACCCTCCTCGGGGGGCTCCTCTTTGAGCACCGCCAGACCCTGGCCCGCGTCGGAGGGGTGGTCCTCGTCCTCTTCGGCCTCTACATGCTGGGCCTGAGGCCCAGGTGGGGGGTTTCCCTCCGCTACGAGGGGGAGACCTCCCGCCCCTTGGGGGCCTTCCTTCTCGGGGCCACCCTTGCTCTCGGCTGGACCCCCTGCATCGGCCCGATCCTTGGGGCCATCCTGACCCTCACCGCCGTGGGGGGCGGGGTGGGGTTCCTCCTGGCCTACATCCTGGGCCTCGCCGTGCCCTTTTTGCTGGTGGCCCTCTTCGCCGACCGGATCAAGGGGTGGCTTAGGCGCGCTGGCCGGATCTCCCACTATGTGGAGGTTCTGGCGGGCGTGGTCCTGGTCCTCGTTGGGGTTCTGCTTTTCACCGGCACTTTCACGGCCCTCAACACCTTCTTTCTGCGGATCACCCCCGAGTGGCTCCAGAGGTACCTCTAGGACCGGGGTCTTCGCCTAGACTGGTGGAGGCATGCTCTTGCGCCTCGAGGCCGTCTCCAAGCGTTTTGGCCGGGAATGGGTTTTGAAGGACCTCACCTTTTCCTTGGACCGGGGAGAGGTGGTGGCCCTTCTGGGACCCAACGGCTCGGGCAAGACCACCCTTCTGAGGCTTATGGCCGGGCTCCTGAAGCCTACCCGGGGCCGGGTGGTGCGGGAGGGCCGGGCCCTATTCCTCGCCAACCCTCCCGCCTTCCACCGCCACCTCACCGCCCGGGAGCACCTTCTCTACGACCTGGCCTTCCACGGGAAGGGGGGGGATGTGGAGGGAGCCTTGGCCCGTTTCGGCCTGCCCGCCCACCTGCCCCTAGGGGCCTTTTCCAGCGGCATGCGAAAGCGCCTGGCCTTAGCCCGCCTCGCCCTTTTGGGCCCGGACCTCTGGCTTTTGGACGAGCCGGAGACCGCCTTGGACGTGGAGGGCAGGGAGCTCCTTTTGGAGGCGGTGGGGGAGGCCCGAAGAGGGGCGGGGGTGGTCCTCGCCACCCACGACCGGGCCCTGGCGGCGAGGGTGGCTGACCGGGTCTTGGAGCTCTCATGAGGCGGGTTTGGCTTTTGGCCCTGAGGGATTTGCGCCTCGAGGTGCGGGACCGCTCGGGGGTCCTCTCCGCGCTGGCTTTCTTCGGGGTGATGCTCTTCGTCATGGCCCTGGCCTTGGGGCCGGAGGGGGCCCCCTTGCGCCGGGCCGCCCCCGGGGTCTTGTGGGTGGCCCTGGCCTTCATGAGCACCCTCCTCGCCACCCGGGCCTTCGCTTTGGAGGTGGAGGAGGGCACCCTAGACGACCTCCTCCTCACCCCCGGGGGTAAGGAGTGGGTCTACCTGGGCAAGCTCCTCTTCCAGCTTCTCCTCCTCCTTCCCCTTTCCGCCTTGGCCCTTCTCTTGTCGGCGGGGCTCTTTTACCTTCCCCTGGCCCGGGCCCCGGCCCTCCTCCTCACCCTGGCCCTGGGGGTTTTGGGCTACGCCAGCGTGGCCACCTTCTACGCTGGCCTATTGGCCCGGCTTAGGGGGCGGGAGGTTCTTCTGCCCCTCCTCCTCTTCTCCTTGGTGGTCCCCGTGGTCCTGGCGGCGGTGCGGGCTACGGTGGGGCTTGGGGAGGGGCTCCCCCTGGAGGAGGTGGCTCCTTGGTGGCAGCTCCTTTTGGTCTTTGACCTGGTCTACATCACCGCCAGCGCCCTCCTCTTTCCCCTGGTGATGGAGGGGTAAGGGGGTTTACAGAAGCTTCATCCTGCCTAGCTATGCTGGTCTTTGGGGGTTAAAAGATGCTGAAGACGCAAACGCCGAGCCGCCCCGATGCCCTCACCTGGGTCCTTCTGGGGTTTGGGCTTTTGCTTTTGCCCCTTGGGCTTTACCTGGCCCTCGCCGCCCCGCCCGACGTGAACCAAGGCTATCTGGTGCGCATCATGTACCTGCACGTGCCCACGGCTTGGGTGGGGTACCTGGCCTTTTTCGCCACCTTCCTCTACTCCCTCCTTTACCTCTTTCGCCAAGACCCGCGCTACGACCGGGTGGCCCTGGCCAGCGCCGAGATCGGCCTCGTCTTCATGGGCCTCGCCCTGGTGACGGGGATGCTCTGGGCCAGGCCCACCTGGGGGGTCTACTGGACCTGGGAGCCTAGGCTTACCACCACGGCCATCCTCTTCGCCGTCTACGTGGGCTACTTCCTCCTGCGGGGGGCCATTGAGGACCCCGAGCTTCGCCGCAAGGCGGCGGCGGCGGTGGGCATCCTGGGCTTCATCAACGTGCCCATCAGCTACATGTCGGTGAAGTGGTGGCGGAGCCTGCACCAGACCCAGTCCATTGACCTGACCACGGGCCGGATCCATATGGCCCCGGAGATGCTCCAGGTCCTGCTCTTCCACCTGGCTGTCTTCACGCTTTTGTACCTGGGCTTCGTCCGCTTCCGCGGCCTCGTGGCGGCCCTGGAGGAAGCGAAGGAGGAGGCGTGATGGGGGTCTTCGTCACCTGGGTCTACGTCCTCACCTACCTCGCCGTCTTCGGCTACCTGGCCTACCTCTTCTGGCGGTACGGGAGGGCGCGGTGAAGGGGAAGTACCTCCTCGGCATTCTGGTCATCCTGGGCGCTTTGGGGTACATGGTCTTCGGGGGGCTTGGGCGGAACCTGGTCTACTTCCTCACCCCTTCCGAGTACCTCCAGGACCAGGCCCGCTACCAGAACCGCCCCGTGCGCCTGGGGGGCTTGGTGAAGCCGGGCACGGTCCAGTACGACAAGGACCGGTTGGAGCTCCGCTTCGTCCTCACCGACGGGGTGGCGGAGGTGCCTGTCCTCCACAAGGGCACCCCGCCAGGGATGTTCAAGGAGGGGCAAGGGGTGGTGGTGGAAGGCCGCTTCCAGGAGGGGGTTTTCCAGGGGACCAACCTTTTGGTGAAGCACTCGGAAACCTACCAGGCCCCCAAGGAAGGCTGGACCCCGGAGGAGGTGCGCAAGCTCATTGAGGAGGCCCAATGACCCCGGCCCTTCTCGGCAACCTAAGCGTAAGCCTGGCCCTGGCCTTTAGCCTCCTGGGCCTGGGCCTCGCCCTTCTCGCCTACCTCCAGGGGGACGGGCGCTTCCTCAAGGGGGCAAAAAGCCTGGTCCTGCCCGCTTTCCTCGCCGCCTCGGCTGCCTTCCTCGCCTTGGAGTGGGCCCTCCTCACCCACGACTTCTCCTTGGCCTATGTGGCGAGGAACCACTCCACCAAGGACCCCCTCTGGGTGACCCTGGTGACGCCTTGGGCGGCCCTCGAGGGCAGCATCCTCCTCTGGGGCCTCCTCCAGACCCTCTACACCCTGCTTGCAAGCCGCAAACCTTTAGACCCCTGGCGGGCCTCCCTGGCCCTCGCGGTGCTCTTCGGCATCCAGGCCTTCTTCTTCGGGGTCATGGCCACCATCGCAAGCCCCTTTGAGACCCTGCCCGACCCGCCTCCCGACGGCGTGGGCCCGAACCCCCTTCTCCAGAACCACTGGATGATGGCCGTCCACCCCGTCCTCATGTACCTGGGCTTCGTGGGTCTGAGCGTGCCCTACGCCTACGCGGTGGCGGCCATGGCCACCCGGCGCTACCAGACCTGGGTGGAGGAGACCAGGTGGTGGACCCTCATCGCCTGGGGCTTCCTCACCGCGGGGAAGGTGGCGGGGATGTGGTGGAGCTACGAGGTCTTGGGCTGGGGCGGGTACTGGGCCTGGGACCCCGTGGAAAACGCCAGCTTCATCCCCTGGCTCCTCGCCACGGCTTTTCTCCACACCGCCTTCGTCCAGCAGACCCGGGGGGCCTTCAAGACCTGGAACTTCGCCTTCGTGACCCTGGCCTTTGCCGCCACCGTCCTCGGCACCTTCCTCACCCGAAGCGGGGTGATCCAGTCGGTCCACGCCTTCGCCGAGGGTCCCGTGGGGCCCGCCTTCCTGGGCTTCTTCCTCCTCGCCACGGGTCTTGGCCTGGGCCTCCTTTCCCGGGTCTCCTGGGAGGTGCGGGACGCCACTTTCTTCCACCCCCTCTCCCGGGAGGGGGCGCTTCTCCTCGGGGCCTTTTTCTTCGCGGGCTGGGCCCTCGTGGTCGTCCTCGGCACCTTCTACCCCCTTCTCGTGGAGGCCTTCACCGGGGCCAAGGTGAGCGTGGGGGCCCCCTTCTTCAACCAGGTTTCCGCCCCTTTGGGGGCGGGGATCCTCCTCCTCATGGGGGTGGGGCCCCTCCTCCCCTGGCGCAGGACCCGGGGGGAGGTCTTGCGGAACCTCCTCGTCCTTCTCCTCGCCCTTGCCTTGGGAACCCTATTCGGCCTCCTCCGGGGCTACACCTTGGGGGCCTCCTTCGCCTTGGGGCTCTTCCTCTACAACGCTGCCGCCATCTACCTCCTGGCCCGGGAGGGGGTTTTGGCCCGGGTGCGGGCGGGGCTTTCCCCCTGGGGCTTCTTGGCGAACCGTAGGCGGGTGGGAAGCCTCGTGGTCCACTTTGCCGTGGCCCTCATGGGGCTTGGCATCGCCTTTAGCCAGACCTACCGCTTGGAGAGCGAGAAGACCCTCTACCGGGGAGAGGCCTGGGAGGTGGGGGGCGTGCGCATGACCTTCCAGGGGGTGCGGGCCTTGGACGAGGGGCGGCGCTTCGCCGTGGAGGCCCTTCTAAAGACCGACCGCTTCGGCGAGGTGCGGCCCCGCCTCCACTTCTACCCCCAGATGAACGCCCCCCTGCCCGCGCCCAAGGTGGTCTACACCCCGGGGAACGATTACTACTTCCTTCTCATGGACTTTGACCGGGAGAAGGGGGAGTGGGCCTCCATCCGCCTTATCGTCACCCCCCTGGTCTTTTGGATGTGGGTGGCGGGTGGGCTCATGGCCCTGGGTACCCTTTACATCCTTTGGCCTGCTCCCAGGCGGGAGGAGGTTAGGGGGGTGAGCCCAGCATGAGGTTTCCCGCAGGGAACACCTTGAGGAGCTGGCTATGGCTCCTTGTGGTCTTGGCCCTGGGGGGGCTTTTCTACTGGGGGATGCAGCGAAACCCCAAGGAGCTTCCCTCGGTGCTGGCCAAGGAGCGCCGCCCGGCCCCCGACTTCACCTTGCCGGTCTTGCCCCCTTACCGGGAAGACTGGGGGGAGACCCTTAGGCTTTCCGACCACCTGGGGAAGAAGCCCGTCGTCCTCAACTTTTGGGCTAGCTGGTGCCTCCCCTGCTACGAGGAGGCCCCGGTATTGGAGGCCACCTGGCGGCGTTATCGGGATCGGGTTCTCTTCCTGGGAATCAACACCCAGGACAAGGAGGAGGAGGCCCTGAGGTTCATCGCCCAGTTCGGCCTCACCTTCCCCCAGGTTTACGACCCCCGGGGCCGGGTGGGCGTGGACTACGGGATGTACGGGGTGCCCGAGACCTTCTTCATTGACCGGGAGGGCCGGGTCCTCGCCCGGCATGCCGGGGCCATTGACGAGGCCACCCTGGAGCGTTACCTGGAGGAGGCGTTGCGATGAGGTGGGTTGTTCTGCTCATGGCCTTTCTTCTTCCCGCCCTGGCCCAGGAAGCGCCGCCCCCAGACCTTCCCCCGGAGGTCTTCCGCATCGCCCGGGAGCTCCGCTGCCCCGTCTGCCAGGGGGAGTCGGCCGCGGAGAGCAACTCGGGGGTGGCGGTGGAGATGCGCCGGATCATCGCCGAGATGCTTCAGGAGGGGAAGACGGAGGAGGAGATCAAGGCCTTCTTTGTGGAGCGGTACGGGGAGTGGATCCTCTACGCGCCCCCGAGGCGGGGGGTGACCCTTTGGGTCTGGGTGCTCCCCGTCTTGGCGCTTCTCCTCCTCGGCCTTGGCCTCTTCGCCTACTTCCGGCCCAGGCCGCTTCCCAAGGAGCTTTTGGAGGAGGCGGAGCGCCGCCTTAAGGAGCCCCCAAGATGACGGCCACCCTGCTCTTCCTCGCCCTCTTCCTCCTCGGCCTCCTCCTCGCCCTAAGGCCCCTCCTCGGTCCCAAGGAGCCCTTCCCCGAGCCCCCAAGGCGGGAGGAGCTTTTGCGGGAGTTAGAGGTCCTCAAGGAGGAGGTGGAGGCCCTAGAGGGAGAGGAAAAGAAGCGGGCCCTCGCCCGCATGGTGGAGGTGGAAAGGCTTTTGGAGGGCTACCGTCCCCCCGCCCCCCGCCCCTTCAACCCCTGGCCCGTGGCCCTGGTCCTGGGGGTCGTGGTCTTCCTCGGGGTGGGCCTTTGGCGCTACACCCTGCCCCGCCTTCCCGGGGAGACCACGGTGACCCAGCGCCAGGAGGCCCGGGAGCTCAAAGCCCTCGCCGAAAAGGCCAGAAGGACGGGGGCGGTGGAGGACCTTTTGGCCTGGGGGCGGAAGGCCTACGAGCTTGAGGCCTTTGACCAGGCCGCCGAGGCCTATCTGGAGGTCCTCAAGAAGGACCCCAGGAACGTGGAGGCGGTGCGCCGGGTGGGGATCCTTCTCTTCATGGGGGGGAGGCCGGAGGAGGCGCGGATTTTCCTGGAAATCGCCCAGGGTGCCGACCCCGAGGCCGCCGAGGGCTGGCTTTTCCTGGGGAACCTCTACTTCCAGGAAGGGCGGATGGAGGAGGCCATCGCTGCCTGGGAGAAGTATCTGGAGGCCGGAGGCGAGGCCCGGGAAAGGGTGGAGGCCCTGATCGCCATGGCCAAGGCCCAGGCCCAAGGGGGAGAGGATGGGAGGAGCGTCTACGAGGCCCGCTGCGCCGCCTGCCACGGCCTCGAGGGGGAAGGGGGCGTGGGCCCAAGGCTTAAGGGAAACCCCATCCTCAAGGCTCCAGAAGCGGTGCGGGAGATCGTCTTAAAGGGCCGGGGGACGATGCCCGCCATTCCCCTTTCCGAGGGGGAACTTAAGGCCCTTTTGGACTACCTGGGTAGCCTGTAGCCATGAAGCGGCGCGACCTCTTCTTCTACCTGCCCGTGGCGGTGGCCGGGGGGTTTTTCGCCTGGTTCGGGGTGCGCACCTACAACCTCCGCTTCCGCCCCCGGCCCGAGGCGGGAAAGCCCACCTGGAAGGAGGGCCCCAAGGTGGCCGTGGCCCACCTTGGGGAGCTTGGGGTCTGGGAGGCGAAACCCTTCGCCTACCCCCTTCCCCTGGGGGAGCTCAAGGCCTTCCTCCTCCGCCTTCCCGAGCCCGCCCCTGGGGGGCTTTCCCTGGGGGAGGAGCACTACCTGGCCTTAAGCCGCATCTGCACCCACCAGGGGTGCACGGTGAACTTTGTCCCCGACCCTGAGGCGGCCTCCCTCCTCTACAACTTCCGCTACGAGAGGCCTTTTTTGGGCTGTCCCTGCCACTTCGGGGCCTTTGACCCCTTGCTTGGGGGAAAGGCGGTGTACGGCCCGCCCCGCTTTCCCCTGCCGAGGCTTCGCCTCGAGGTGGAAGGGGACACCCTCTACGCCACCGGGCACGAGGTGCCCTTGAGGCCCATGGAAGGGGGCTAAGTACCCCGCTGGGGCTTTCGCCTCGGCGGGGGCCCCAAGAAGGGGTGGCTTCAGTCCGAAAGCCGCACCCGCACGAAGCGGTCCTTGCCCCGCTGCAGGATGCGGGGCCGGGAGAGGTCCACCTGGAGCATGGGGTCGGTGAGGACCTCCCCGTCCATCCTTAGGCCCCGGTTTTGGATGAGCCTCCTTGCCTCGGCGTTGGAGGGGGTGAGGCCCGCTAAGGTGAAAAGCCTTGCCACCCAGATCCGGCCTTCCTTCAGCTCGGAAGGGGGAATGGTGACCTCGGGGATCTCCTCGGGGATTCCCCCTTTGGCCACCTCGTCGTAGCGGGCTTCCGCCCTCCTTACCTCCTCGGGGCCCGCCTCCTTGTCCTTTCCCAGAGCCTCCCAGGCGTAGCCCAGGCTTTCGTAGAAGGCCCGGTCTATGCGGGCGGGGATCTGGGGCAGGGCGTAGGCGGCGGTGAGGAGGCGGGCGAGGACCCTATGGGCGGGGACGGGGCCCGCCTTAAGAAGGGCTTCTATTTCCTCGTCCTCCAGGTCCGTGAGGAGGCGGAAGTAGTTTGGGAGGAGGGGGTCCGGTACCCGCATGAGCTTCTTGAACATCACCTCCGGGGGCTCGGTGAGGCCGATGTAGTTGTCCAGGCTCTTGGACATCTTCTCCCGCCCGTCAAGGCCCACGAGAAGGGGCATGAGGAAGCAGACCTGGGGGCTTTGCCCGTAGGCCCGTTGCACTTCCCGGCCCACCAGGAGATTGAAGCGCTGGTCCGTGCCCCCCATCTCCACGTCGGCCCTTATGGCCACGGAGTCGTAGGCCTGGGCGAAGGGGTAGAGGAACTCGTGCAAGGAGATGGGAATCCCCGCCTCGTACCGCTTCTTGAAGTCTTCCCGTTCCAGCATCTGGGCCACGGTCATGAGGGAGGTGAGGCGGACCACCTCCTTGAAGGTGAGGCCCTCCAGCCACTCGGAGTTGTAGCGGAGCTCAAAGAGATGGGGCTCCTGCCTGAGGATCTTTCCCGCCTGCTCCACGTAGGTCTTGGCGTTTTCCCGGGTCTCCTCGAGGGTGAGGGGGGGCCGGGTCTTGCTTCTTCCCGAGGGGTCCCCGATCATCCCGGTGAAGTCCCCGATGATGAGGACCACCTTGTGGCCCAGTTCCTGGAACTGGCGCATCTTCCTCAGGACCACCGCGTGGCCCAGGTGCAGGTCGGGCCTCGTGGGGTCGGCTCCGAGCTTGACCGTGAGGGGCCGCCCCTCCTTGAGCTTGGCGAGAAGCTCTTCCTCGGGGACGATCTCCTCGGCCCCCCGCTTGAGGAGGGCCAGGGCCTCTTCCGGGGTGTGGCCGGTGCCCGCCATGTGCCCAAGTATACTTAGGCCAATGCGGACCCTGCTCTTTCTGGCCCTGGCGGCCCTGGGCCTCTACTGGTACGCCGAGCGGTACGGCCTGGCCGTGGGCTACCCCCCCTTCCTCCCCGTCTTCTACTGGAAGTACACGGGGGAGGCGGAGTACCCCGTCCGGGTCACGGGCCTCTACGACGCCTTGAAGGTGAAGGTCTCGGGGAGGCTGGAGGAGGGGCGGCTCAGGGTCGTCCTGTTGCGGGACGGCCGCAAGGTGGGCGAGAGGAGCTACGGCGGCGCTTTCCAGGACGAGGTGCGCTTCGGCGTGAGCCCCGGGGCGTACCTTCTCCGCTTTGAGCTCCAGGGGGCCAAGGGCCAGGTGCGCTACGACTGGGTGGCCACCAAGTTTGCCCCTTAGACGCAGGGTGTGCTACACTGGGCCCTGGTTTGCCCCCAAGGGGGGCCGAAGGGGAGAACGATGGCGCAGAAGAAGCCCAAGAGGAACCTTTCCGCCCTGAAGCGGCACCGGCAGTCCCTGAAGCGCCGGCTCCGCAACAAGGCCAAGAAATCGGCCATCAAGACCCTCAGCAAGAAGGCCGTTCAGCTGGCCCAGGAGGGTAAGGCGGAGGAAGCCCTGAAGATCATGCGCAAGGCCGAGAGCCTGATTGACAAGGCGGCGAAGGGCTCCACCCTGCACAAGAACGCTGCCGCCCGCAGGAAGTCCCGGCTGATGCGCAAGGTCCGTCAGCTGCTCGAGGCCGCGGGGGCGCCCCTCATTGGCGGCGGCCTCAGCGCCTAAGGAGGGCGTATGGGCAAGGGCGACCGCAGGACCCGGCGCGGCAAGATCTGGCGCGGCACCTACGGCAAGTACCGGCCCCGGAAGAAGAAGTAGGCTATTCGGCCTCCTTCTCGGCTTCCCAAAGAAGGTCCCTGAGGAGCCACCCCCGTCCCGGGGGGGTTAGCTCTTCCTTGGCCAGGGCCCGGATGAGGTAGCGGCGCACCAGGCCGAGGGGGACCCCTTCGGCCACGATCTCCCCCAGGTTGCGGGAGCCGTCCAGGAGGGCGGCGAGGTGGCCGAACTCCTCCAGGGTCTTGGTCTTCCTCCCCACGTGCCGGATGCGGAGGGCGAACCAGCTGTAGCGGCGGAGGGGGTAGAGGTCGCCTTCCCGCACCCCCATGTAGGCCCGCTCCATGGCGATGATGAGGGGAACGCCCCAGGCCTTGGCCGCGGCCCGCACGCTTTTCCCCCCAAGGAAGGCGCCGTAGGGCTCCCCGGGGCGAATGGCCTCGAGGACACGGCTCGGGGAGTCAATGAGGGTGCGGAACCGGTCCCACTCGTCGTTCACCCGGGCCCACTCCCCGAGGAGGACGGAAAAGGGCATCAGGGCCTGGGTCGCCTCCGGGGACCTCGTGGGCACGAAGCGGAAGACCCCCTCCTCCGGGTGGAGGGGGAAGGCGAAGAGGGCATCCAGCCCTTCCCAGTCCAGGATGCTCGCCCCCACCACCTCCCCCAGGGCGAAGCGGAGGGTGAGGGGAAGGGGCCCCGTGCGCACTTCCAGGACCCCGGAGCGCCTGTGGGCGTGGACCAGCTCCAGGACCTCGGTCAGGGAGATGGCCTTCAGCTCTCCTTCCAAAAGTATCCCTCCCCTATGCCCAATACTAGCGTGCGCCCTTCCGGGCCCCGGTAGGCGGAGAGGGCCCGGATCACGGGGGCTTCCTCCCCGGCGCGCGCCAGGGCGGCCAGGGTGGGCCCCGCCCCGCCCACGAAGGCCGCCAAGGCCCCGGCCTCTAGCGCGCCTTCTATCGCCTCCAGGACCCCGGGCATGAGGCAGGCCCGGTGGGGCTGGTGGAGCCGGTCGCGGCAGGCCTCCCTCAGGGCCTCGAGCCTCCCCGAGGAAAGCGCCGCGGGCCAGAGGGCGCTTCTTGCCAGGTTGTAGATGGCGTCCTCCAGGGGCACCTCCCGGGGCAAGGCCTCCCGGGCCAAGGGGGTGGGGACCTCGTAGGGGGGGACGGCCAGGACGAAGCGCACCCCTTCGGGCCTCGGCAGGGGGATGGCCAAGGGGGGTTCGCTCAGGGCAGCCACGAACCCCCCGTAGACCGCCGGGGCCACGTTGTCGGGATGGCCTTCCAGCCCCGCCGCCACCCGGAAGACCCCCTCCCGCCCAAGCCTCCCCCCGGAAAGCCGGTCCGCCAGGGCCACCCCGGCCACTAAGGCGGCAGAGGAGCTTCCCATGCCCCGGGCCAGGGGGATGGGGTTGAAGGCCTTGACCCGCAAGGGGAGGGGTTCCAGCCCCAGGGCCCGCATCCCGGCCCGGTACCCCTCGTGGATCAGGTTGTCCGTGCCTTCCACGTGGCCTTCCCCCTCGTAGAGGAAGGCGTCCTCCGGGGCGGGGTGGGCCTCCACCTCGAGGTAGAGGTCCAGGGCCACCCCCAAGGCGTCAAAGCCCGAGCCCAGGTTGGCCAGGGTGGCGGGAACGTAGAGGCGGGGGAGGTCCATGGCGCCGGGCAAAACCCCACCCGAATATACCAGGCTACCGGGGGAAAAAGGCCGGGGGCACCCTTCCCTCCTGGAGGAGCCTCCTTGCCCGGGGGAGGGCCTCCGCCACCTCCCGGGCGAGGAGCCCCACCCCCTTCTCCTCGGCCAGGAGGTCCCCGGCGAGGCCGTGGAGATAGACCCCAAGCCTGGCCGCGTCAAAGGGGGAAAGCCCCGCGGCCAAGAGGGCGGCGATGGCCCCTGAAAGCACGTCCCCCGTCCCCCCCGTGGCCAAGGCGGGGTTTCCCGTGGGGTTCACGGAAAGCCTTTCCCCTTCCGCCACCACCGTGGGGTTCCCCTTGAGGACCACGGCGAGGCCCGTCCGCTCGGCGAGGGCCCGGGCCGCCGTTAGAGGGTCTTTGGCCACTTCCTCGGGGGAAGCCCCAAGGAGCCTCCCCGCCTCCCCCGCGTGGGGGGTGAGGACGGCGGGGACGCCCGCCTTCCGGTAGGCCTCGGCCACCTCCGGGTGGAGGGCGTCCGCGTCCAAGACGGTGGGAAGGCGGGCCTCCAGGGCCTTTAGGGCCCACGCCCTCCCCCAGGGCCCCCCGCCCATCCCCACGGCCAGGGCCTCCGCCTTGAGGGGGGGAAGGGTTGGGGAGGGGACGGGGTGGAAGACGGCCTCGAGGGGCTCTAGAGGCGTGCCCTCCGGCGCCACCAGGTGCACGAGCCCCGCCCCCATGCGGTAGGCCCCAAGGGCGGCGAGGAGGGGCGCCCCGGCGTAGCGGAGGCCCTCCCCCTGGTACCCCCCCAGGACCCCCACCCGGCCCACGCTCCCCTTGTGGGCGGTGAGGGGGCGCTTGGGGAGGAGGGGCCTTAGGGCCTCGGGACTTGCCACCTCGGGGAGGTCCTCCCTTTCCAGGAGGGGCTTGGGTAGGCCGATCTCCGCCAGGTAAAGCTTCCCGCAGGCCTCCCTCTGGAGGAGGTGCGGGGTCTTGAGGGCGGCGAAGGCCACGGTGGCCGTGGCTCGCACGTGGGGGCTAAAGGGGAGGCCCGAGGGGAGGTCCAGGGCGAGGACGGGAAGGCCTGCCCGGTTTACCCGCTCCACGAGTTCGGCGTAAAAGTCCGTGAGGGGCCCCTTAAGACCGGTGCCGAAGAGGGCGTCCACCACCACCTCCCCCTCCCGGAAGGAGGCCTCCTCCAGGGGCCCTACCTCCACCCCGTGGGCGAGGAGGGCCTGGAGGGCGAGGAGGGCGTCCCCGGTTTGGCCCCCTGCGGCATAGACCCGCACCCCTACCCCCTCCAGGAGGAGGTGGCGGGCGAGGACGAGGCCGTCCCCGCCGTTATTCCCCTTGCCCGCGAGGACGAGGGCGGGGGCCTTGCCGAAGAGCTCCAGGTAGACCCTCGCCGCCTTCATCCCCGCCCACTCCATGAGAAGGAGGCTCGGGTAGCCCCGCTCCACGGCCTTCCGGTCCGCCTCCCGCATGGCCTCGGGGGTGAAAAGCCTCATGGGCCTAGGATACCCGGGCTAGGATGAGGGGGATGGAAGGTCTTGCCGAGGCGAGGAAGCGGCTGGCCCAGGCCCAAAGGGTGGCGGTCCTCACGGGGGCGGGCATCTCCAAGCCCTCCGGCATCCCCACCTTCCGGGACGCCGAGGGGCTTTGGAAAAACTTCAACCCCCTGGACTACGCCACCCCCGAGGCCTACGCCCGGGACCCGGAAAGGGTGTGGGCCTGGTACGCCTGGCGCATCCAGAAGGTGCGGGAGGCCAAGCCCAACCCGGCCCATTACGCCCTGGTGGAGCTGGAAAGGCGGGTCTTGGCCCGGGGAGGAAGCTTCCTCCTCGTCACCCAGAACGTGGACGGCCTTCACGCCCTCGCGGGAAGCCAGAACCTGGTGGAGCTCCACGGCAACCTCCTCAGGGCCCGGTGCGAGGCCTGCGGGAAGCGGTTTCCCTTGCCGGAGGCCTTTGCCCCGCCCCCCTTCTGCCCGGCCTGCGGCCACCGGGCCCGGCCCGACGTGGTCTGGTTCGGGGAGTTTCTGCCGGAAGGGGCTTGGGAGAGGGCGGAAAGGGCCTTCGCCGAGGCCGACTTCGCCTTGGTGGTGGGCACCAGCGCCGAGGTGGAGCCCGCGGCCTCCTTGGGCCGGATCGCCTTCGCCTCGGGGGCCTACCTGGTGGAGGTGAACCCCGAGCCCACCCCCCTTACCTCCCTCGCCCACCTCTCCTTGCGGACGGGGGCGGTGGAGGGGATGGCGCTACTCCTCCCTCCTCCCCCGGAAGACCAGGCGGAAGGGCACCTCTCTTAGGCCCAGGTCCTCGCCGATGCGGTTTTTCAGGTAGTTCTCAAAGGCCCGGGTGACGAACTCCGGGTGGTTCACGAAGAAGACGAAGGTGGGCGGGGCCACCTCGGGCTGGGTGGCGTAGAGGATCTTGAGGGGCTTGCCCTTGAAGTTCGGCATCTGCACGCGGCTCGTCCAGACCGCCACCCAGCGGTTGAGCTCGGCGGTGGGGACGCGGGTCTGGTTGAGTTCGTGAAGGCGCACCGCCTCCCGGAAGATCCGGTCCAGGTTCTGCCGCGTCAGGGCGGAGGTGAAGACCCGGGGGAGGTGGTCCAGGTGGGCGAGCTTTTCCCGGAGGAGGCGCCGCATCTTGGGGGCGTCCTCCTTGTCCACCAGGTCCCACTTGGTGATGACCAAAAGGACGGGCTTGCCCCGGTCCAGGGCCTCGTTGGCAAGCTTCAGCTCCCGGTCCCCTACCTGGAAGGGGTCCACCACGAGGAGAACCACGTCCGCCTCGTCCATGGCCCTAAGGCTCCGCCGGATGGCGAGCTCCTCCACGAGGCTTTCGGGCCGCTTGCGGATCCCGGCGGTGTCCACGAGGACGAAGCGCTGGCCGCCGAAGAAGAACTCCACGTCAATGGCGTCCCGGGTGGTGCCCGGCTCCTCGGAGACGATGACCCGCTCCTCCCCCAGGATGGCGTTGAGGAGGCTAGACTTCCCGGCGTTGGGCCGGCCCACGATGGCCAGGCGGATGGCCGCCACCTCGGGCTCGGTGTCAATCTGCTTGACGGGTAGGCGCTGCCAGATGGCCTCCAACAGCTCCTCCAGCCCCCTCGCGTGCTCGCTGGAGGTGGGGATGGGGTCGCCGAAGCCGAGGCCGTAGAGGGGGCCCAGGTAGAGCTCGTGCTTGGGGTCGTCCACCTTGGTGGCCACGAGGATCACGGGCTTCCCCTTCTTGCGCAGGTACTCGGCCACCTCGTAGTCCGCCTGGGTGAGCTCGGCCCGCCCGTCCACGGCGAAGAGCACCACCTCGGCGTCCTCCAGGGCCCGGTCCACCTTCTCCTGGATCTTCTTCTCCCACTTGTCCCCGGACCAGAGCCCCCCCGTGTCCACCAGGAGGAACCGGCCCCGGTCGGTCTCCACCACGCCCTCTTTAAGGTCGCGGGTGACCCCGGGCACGTCCGCCACCACCGCGCTCCGCTTCTTGAGGAGGCGGTTGAAGAGGCTGGATTTGCCCACGTTGGGCCTGCCCACGATGACCACCTTGTGCATGCGCCCTCCACGAAAAGGGGTGGGGAAGGCCCCACCCGGCGTTACCCTTTAGTGTACCACACGCGGTATACTCCTAGGAGGCATGCAGAAGCTCGCCCGCTTTCTCCTGAGGCTTTTCGGCTGGGAGCTTAAGGTCGCGCCTCCTCCTTCGCGGAAGTACGTCCTTATCGGCGCCCCCCACACCTCCAACTGGGACTTCGTGGTGGGCCTTTTGGCCCTTTGGGGGGCCCGCATCCGCGCCCGCTGGCTGGGCAAGAAGGAGCTCTTCAAGCCCCCCCTCGGCTACCTCATGCGGGCCTTAGGGGGCATCCCCGTGGACCGTTCCCGGCGGGAGGGCCTCGTGGACCAGGTGGCGGAGATCTTCCGCCGGGAGGAGGAGATCGCCATCCTCATCACCCCGGAGGGGACCCGGGGCAAGGCCCCCTACTGGCGCACCGGGTTTTACTACATGGCCCTGAAGGCAGGGGTGCCCATCGCCTTGGGTTACGCCGACTTCCGGCGGAAGGAGGTGGGCATCGGGGGCTACCTCTACCCGACCGGGGACATCCGCCGGGACTTCGCCGCCATCCGGGCCTTCTACCAGGACAAGGTGGGGCTTAGGCCGGAAAAACAGGGACCCATCCACATCCGGGAAGAGGTGGAGGAAGTGGCCTCGGATTAGGGGCGTGCGGCCTTTTCCGGGCTTGACTGGGAAGGGCCTGGTAGGATGTTTTTGTGGAACAACCCACCCCTTCCGACCAAGAGCGGACCTGGGCGGCTTTGGCCCACCTGGCCCCCCTCGTGGGGTATTTCGTCCTGATCGGCCAGATCCTGGTGCCCCTGGCCATCCTCCTCTTTGGGCCCAAGACCCCCTTCGTCCAGGCCCACGCCAAGGAGTCCTTGAACGGCCAGATCACCTACACCCTCTACGGGCTTGGGCTTTTCCTGCTGGCCTTGACCGTGGTGGGGATCGTTTTGGCCTTGCCCTTGGGCCTTGCCCTCTTGGTTTTGGTCCTTTGGAACATGGTCCAGGGGGCCTTGGCGGCGGGGCGGGGCGAGGTGTACCGCTACGTCCTTATCCTCCGGCTGGTGCCCTAGCCTCGAGGACCACCACCGCCAAGGCGTGGCTCCGCTCGTGGCTTAGGGAGAGGTGGGCGAAAAGCCCTTCCTCCGCCATGCGGGCTTCTATTCGGGGGGCGAAGCGAAGGGCGGGCCTTTTACCTTCCATCCCCACCCAGACCTCCTTCCAGGAGAGGCTTTCCGGCCAGCACTTCTGGAAGGCCTCCTTGGCCGCAAGGCGGGCGGCGAGGCTCGGGAAGGGGTTTTGGCGGGCGAGGGCGTAGGCCACCTCCTCCTCGTGAAAAAGCCGCCTCAAGGCCCTCTCCCCGTGGCGGGAAAGGAGCCTTTCCACGCGGGCGATCTCCACCAGGTCGGCCCCCAGGGCGACGATCATGGGCCCATGGTATCCCTTGAGGCCTTCGGGCCTCCCGTGCTAGGGTACACGGGTGCTGCCCAAGGCCTTCCTCTCCCGCATGGCTGAGCTTCTGGGCGAGGAGTTTCCCGCCTTCCTCAAGGCCCTCACGGAGGGGAAGCGCACCTACGGCCTCCGGGTGAACACCCTGAAGCTTCCCCCCGAGGCCTTTCAGAGGATCTCCCCCTGGCCCCTACGGCCCATCCCCTGGTGCCAGGAGGGGTTTTACTACCCCGAGGAGGCCAGGCCCGGCCCCCACCCCTTCTTCTACGCCGGGCTCTACTACATCCAGGAGCCGAGCGCCCAGGCGGTGGGGGTCCTCTTGGACCCGAAGCCGGGGGAGCGGGTCTTGGACCTGGCGGCGGCCCCGGGGGGCAAGACCACCCACCTCGCCGCCCGCATGAGGGGGAAGGGGCTTCTTTTGGCCAACGAGGTGGACGGCAAACGGGTGCGGGGCCTTCTGGAGAACGTGGAGCGCTGGGGGGCCCCCCTCGCCGTGACCCAGGCCCTTCCCAGGGCCCTGGCCGAGGCCTTCGGGACCTACTTCCACCGGGTCCTCCTGGACGCCCCCTGCTCGGGGGAGGGGATGTTCCGCAAGGACAGGGAGGCGGTGCGCCACTGGGGGCCCTCGGCGCCCAAGAGGATGGCGGAGGTGCAGAAGGCCCTCCTGGCCCAGGCCTCGAGGCTCGTGGGGCCTGGGGGGGTGCTGGTCTACTCCACCTGCACCTTCGCCCCCGAGGAGAACGAGGGGGTGGTGGCCCACTTCCTCAAGGCGCACCCGGACTTCCACCTGGAGGAGGCCCGCTACCACCCCCTCTTCGCTCCCGGGGTGCCGGAATGGGGGGATGGGAACCCCGAGCTTCGCAAGACCGCGAGGCTTTGGCCCCACCGCCTCGAGGGGGAGGGCCACTTCCTCGCCCGCTTCCGCAAGGAGGGGGGGGCCTGGAGCACGCCGCGCCTGGAACGCCCTTCCCCCCTCTCCCAGGAGGCCCTGCGGGCCTTTAGGGGCTTTTTGGAGGAGGGGGGGCTTTCCCTGGAAGGCCCCGTCCTTGACCGGGCGGGCCACCTCTACCTCCTCCCCGAGGGGCTTCCCACCCTCTTGGGCCTCAAGGCCCCTGCCCCGGGCCTCTACCTGGGCAAGGTGCAGAAGGGCCGCTTCCTCCCCGCGAAGGCCCTCGCCCTCGCCTTCGGGGCCACCCTCCCTTGGCCCGAGGGGCTTCCCCGCCTCGCCCTTACCCCGGAAGACCCCAGGGCCCTGGCCTTCGCCACGGGGGAGGGGGTGGCCTGGGAGGGGGAGGATACCCCCCTGGCCCTGGTGGTCCTAAGGACCCCTTCCGGGGATTTCCCCCTGGACTTCGGCAAGGCCAAGGGCGGGATTCTGAGGCCCGTGGGGATGGGGCTTTAATACCACCCCATCCTGGCTTGCGCCAGGATGGGGGCACCGGAGATCCCTTAGGCGCAAGCCTCCTAACATCCCGGGTTGCGAAACCAAGGGGCGGGCGCTTAGCGGAGGAGGCCAAACCCCCTGAGCTCTTTCTGCCAGGCGGCGAAGGCCTCCCGGAGGAGGCCTTCGGGCAAGGGGCGCACCACAAGCCTCCCCGGGGCCAGGGGCACCACCCAGTGGAGGCTTTCCGAGACCTTCTTCTTGTCCCGGAGGAGGTAGGGGAGGAGGTCTTCAAAGGCCAAAGGCGGCAGGGGAGGGGGGGAAAGCCACCGGAGGAGGCGGCGCACATGGGGCAAAAGGTCCTCGCCCCCGAGGGCCCTTCCCAGAAGGGCGGCGTAGAGGAGGCCGTAGGCCACGGCCATCCCGTGGGGAAGGGCGTGGCGGGTTTTGGCCTCCAGGGCGTGGCCCAGGGTGTGGCCGAGGTTTAAAAGGCGCCTTTTTCCCTTCTCCAGGGGGTCTTCCTCGGTGACCCGCACCTTCACCGCCACCGCCCTGGCCAAGAAGGCCTCGAGGCGGGGGCTTTGCGGCGTGAGGTCCTCCACCTTGAGAAGGGCCTCGTCCCCGGCGATGAGCCCGTGCTTGAAGGCCTCCACCAGGCCCTCCTTGAAGGTGGGGAGGGGAAGGGTCTTAAGCGCCCTAAGCTCGGCGTAGACCCCTTGGGGGAAGTGGAAGGCCCCCACCAGGTTCTTCCCCTCGGGCAGGTTGATCCCGGTCTTCCCCCCCACGCTCGCGTCCACGATGGCCAAGGTGGTGGTGGGGAAGGCGAGGTAGGCCACCCCCCGGAGGTAGGTGGCGGCCACGAAGCCGCCCAGGTCCGTGAGGGTCCCGCCCCCCACCACCAGAAGGGTGGCGTTCCGGGGAAGTCCCTTTTCCGCAAGCCAGGACAGGACCTTCCCGTAGACCTCCAAGGACTTCGCCGCCTCTCCCCCGGGGAGCCCCAGGAGGTGGCGCACGCCCAGGGCCTTCGCCACCTCCTGGGCGAAGCCCTCCACCCTCCGGTCAAAGAGGAGGGCGGCGGGGCCCGCAAGCGGGGGGACCTCCTTCAGGACCCCTTCCCCCACGAGGATGGGGTAGGGGACGGGTTCACGCACCTCTAGCCTCTGCATGGCGCCAGAGCTTCTCCACGATCTCCTCCACCACTTCCTCCACGCGACGCCCGTCGGTGGAGACGTGGATGTGGGCCTTGCGGTAGACGGGGGCCCGGGCCTCGAGGAGGGTCCGGATCCTCTCCAGGGGGTTTTCCACCTGGAGGAGGGGCCTTTCCCCGGGCTTGCGCATGGCCCTTTCCAGGATGGTCTCGGGGCTCGCCCATAGGGCCACCACGGGCCCGCGGCCGAGGAGGGCCTTTTGGCTTTCCGGGTCCATGAAGGTTCCCCCGCCCAGGGAGAGGACCAGGTAGTCCTTTCCCACGAGCTCCCGCACCGCTTCCTTCTCCATCCTGCGGAAGGCCTCCTCCCCGAGGTGGCGGAAGATGTCGGGGATGGAGATCCCGGTGCGCCTTTCAATGTAGCGGTCCAGGTCAATGAAGTGGAGCATGAGCGCCCGGGCGAGCTCCCGCCCGATGCGGCTTTTCCCCACCCCCATGAACCCGGTGAGGGTGACGAAGGTGGCGGGACGGGGAACCTCGAGGCGGGCCATCCTCCCATCCTACCCGGGCCAGGCTCAGTAGGCCCGCACCCGCTCCCGGTAGCGCTCCACCCGCTCCTGGATCTCCTCCATGGTGTCCCCCCCGAACTTCTCCAGGTAGGCCTGGGCCAGGACGATGGCCGAGAGGGCGCAGAGGATGACGCTCGCCGCGGGCACCGCCGTGGTGTCCGAGCGCTCTCTGGCGGCGTCCTTGGGCTCGTGGGTCACCACGTCCACGGTGGGAAGGGGCTTCATCAGGGTGGCGATGGGCTTGAGGGCGGCCCGGACCACGAGCTCCTCCCCCGTGGTCATGCCCCCCTCAAGGCCCCCTGCCCGGTTGGTCTCGCGGTAGAAGCCCCGCTCCGGGCTCCAGTAGATGGCGTCGTGCACCTCGGAGCCCCGCTTCATGGCGTTTTCAAAGGCGGGGCCGATCTCCACCCCCTTCACCGCCGGGATGGAGAGGGCCATCTGGGCCAGCCTCCCGTCCAGCTTCCGGTCCCAGTGGACGTGGCTTCCAAGCCCCGGCACGAGCCCCCGGAAGCGGGCCTCAATGATCCCGCCCAGGGTGTCCCCCTCGGCCTTGGCCTGGTCAATGCGGCGGATCGCCTCGGCCTCCGCCTCGGGGTCGGTCATGCGCAGGGGGCTTTCCTCAATGCGGGGCACCAGGTCCCAAGAGAAGGGCACCTTGGCCCACACCCCCGCCATCCCCGGCACGTACCCCACCCCCTCCACCCCGAGGAGGGAGAGGAGCTTCAGGGCCACGGCCCCCACGGCCACCCGCATGGCCGTCTCCCGGGCGCTCGCCCTTTCTAGCACGTCCCTCAGGTCCTTGTGCCCGTACTTCATGCCCCCGGCGAGGTCGGCGTGGCCCGGCCTGGCCGCGGTCAGGGCCCGCTTCCTGGGCCAGTTCCCCGGGGCGGGGTCCATGATCTCGGCCCAGTTCTTGAAGTCGGCGTTCTTGATGGCCAGGGCCACGGGGGCGCCCGTGGTGCGCCCGCCCCTCACCCCGGCGCGGAACTCCACCCGGTCGCGCTCAATGACCATGCGCCGGCCCCGGCCGTAGCCCTTCTGCCGCTTCTCCAGCCAGGGGTTGATGTCCTCCTCGCTGAGGGGAAGCCCGGCGGGAAGCCCTTCAATGATGGCGAGAAGCTCGGGCCCGTGGGACTCGCCTGCCGTGAGAAACCGCATGGGGACATTGTAGGCCAAAGGGGGGCCCACGGGCCCCCCTTGCGGAACGCCCGGCCTCTTAGGGGTTCGCCGAGGCCGTCTCCTTGAGGATGTCGGCGGTGATCACCACCAGAAGCTCCTTGTCGGTGCTCTCGTTCGTCCGCTGCTTGAAGAGCTCGCCGATCAGGGGGATGTCCATGAGGAGGGGCACCCCCTGCTGGCTCTGGTTGGACTCCTGGGAGGTGAGGCCCCCAAGGACCACGGTCTCCCCGTCCCTTACCCTGAGGGTGGTGGTCACCACCTGCTTGGTGAAGCGGTCCACATCCCCGTCCACGGGGTTGCGCTGGACGTTCCCCGAGACCTCGGCCTTGATGTTGAGGAGGATCTGGCCGTCGGCGGTGATCTGGGGCGTGACCTCCACGATAAGACCCACATCAAAGGGCACCCGCTCCACCTGGTCGTTTACCACCCGCCGGATGAAGAAGGTTTCCCCCGATTGCAGGCGGGCGGTCTGGTTGTTGAGGACGGTCTGGTTCACGTCCCGGAGGGCCCGGGAAAGCCCCTGTTGCTGCAGGGCATCCAGGGTGGCCATGATGTTGAGGGCGGCGAGGCTTCGCGTGGAGTCAAAGATGAGGGAAAGCCCCGAGTCCAGGATGCTGGCCGCCGCATTGCCGCCAGCGATGCTGTTCCACTTGAGGCCGAGACTACGGGTCAGGTTGGACTGGACCTCCTGGATGCGCACCCTGAGGTTCACCTGGGGCACGGGCTGGTCCAGCTTGGGGATGAGGCCCTCCACCAGGGCGAGGTCCTCCTGGGTGCCGGTGACGATGAGGGTGTTGGTCCTGGGGTCGGCCACCACCGTGGCCTCCCGGGTGGGGGGGGCCTGGTTCTGCTGGCCCTGGTTCTGGGCCTGCCGGGCCTTGAGCGCCTCCTGGAGCACCTGGGCGAGCTCCACCGCCTTGGCGTTGGAGAGCTGGTAGGCCCGCTGGAACACGGGAGGGCCTTGCTCGGGGGCCCGGTCAATCTGGGCGAGGAGGCTTTCCACCTCCCTAAGCTGCGCTTCTGTGCCCCTCACCGAGAGGACGGGTTGGCCGGGGACGGTCTGGACCACGATCCCCGGCACCTCCCGGGCGAGGAAGGGGGCCACCTGCTCGGCGTTGGCGTAGCGCAGGGGGTAGAGGCGCCGCAAGGTGGCCTCCTGGGGGGCTTCGGGGGCCTGGGGGGGGACGTCCAGGGCCTTCAGGATCTCGGCGAAGAGGGCGTGCTCCGCTTCGGGGGCCTCGAGGAGGAGGGCCTTGGGGTTGCCGGGGAGGCTCTCCAGGCGGGCCCCCTTGAGGTCCTTTTCCAGGAGGGGCTTTAGGCGCTCCTGGGCCTCCCTGAAGGTGAGGTTCTGCAGGGCGTAGACCCGGCGGACGGTCTTGGGGACGTCGGCCGTCTTCAGAAGCTCAGCGAGGCGGGCGTGGTCCTCCTCGGTGGCGAGGACGATGGCCCTTTGGGGGTTGGTGGGGACCACGCTGATCTGGGCCTCGGGGAGGCGGGACTGGAGGAAGGCGAGGAGGTCGGGGAAGGTGGCGTAGGTGAGGGTGTAGGTCTTCTCCACCCGGGGCTTGGGCTGGGCCAGGGCGGGGAGGGGGCGGAAGTCAATCCCGGCCCGCTGCAGAATATCGGAGAAGCGGGCGTGTTGCTCGGGGGTGGCGAGGACGGAGAGGACGGCCTTGAGCCTCCCGCCCTCCTCCACCACGATCCAGTTCACGTTGAGTCCCGCCGCCTCCCGGGAGAGGAAGGGGAGGAGGTCGTTCTGGACCCAGGCCTTGGCGCCCTCAATGTTGACGACCGTGCGGGTCTGGCCCTGGGCGTCCGTCTCCGTGCGCTTGTAGGCGATCTCGGGGACGCCCACGATGTAGGGCCTCCGCTCCATGGCCCCCGTGCGGCTCGGGGCGTCCACCAGGGCGGTGATCACCTGGGTGGGGGCCACCACCACCACGTCGGGGGGCAGGAAGAGGTAGTCCAGGCTGTACTGGTTGCCGTAGGTGGCGAAGAGGAGGTCCCAGACCTCCCGGAAGGGCTTGCCCTGGAAGTCCAGCTTGACGTTGGGGAGGGGGGGCTCTGCCTTGGCGGGGTCCCCGCTTGTATCGTAGGCCCGGTAGATGAGGGGCTGGAGCCCCACGCTCCTTGCCAGGGCCTCGAGGACCACGTCCAGGGGCAGGGTCTGGCCCGCCTTGACCTGGGATTCCGAGACCTTGAGGTTCACCGGGGCCTGGAAGCGGGGCTCCTCGGGAAAGCTCCCCGCAAGGGCAAAAGCCCCTAGCCCTGCGAGGGCGATCACGGCCGCACGGATCCACGCGCTCTTCATTGGCCACCTCCAGCTTGGACGAGGGACAGGTTCAAGGTTTCCTCCTTCAAGGCCAGGGTCACGCTTCCTTCCTCCACCTGGCGCACCACGGCCTCCGTGCCGGGGATGGGGCTTCCCGCCGGGACGACGAGGTAGCCCTCCTTGCTCTCCAGGATGGCCACGCTCACGGGGCCGAGCAGGGTCCCCGAGAGGCGGAGGCCCTTTTCCGCCACCAGGCGCTCCAGCGGCGAGGCCGGGGTGGGGGCCTTCTCCGCCCCCTTTTCCTCGGGCCCGGGGAGGGGGGCCTCCACGAACGCCGTGGGCACGGCGACCTTAGGCGGCGTCTCCCTGGCCTGGGGCAGGGGGGCAGCCAGGGCGGGGGAGAGGATCTTGGGTGCCGGGAGGGCGCCGGAGGTCCCGGGGATGGGCTGGGTGGCGGGGGCCGCCTGGGGGGCCGGGGCGGGGGTCTGGACCCGGACGGCGGGCCCCTCGGGGACGGGCGCCGGGCGGGAGGCGGAGGCCGGAGGTGGGGGTGGGGTTTCCACCACCAGGGGGACGAAGGGGTTCGGGGGCGGGGGCTCGGCCCGGGCCACGGGGGCGGGCGGGGGCGCCTGGGCCTCCTCTTGGGAAGAAGCGGGCGCCTGGTCCTCCTCTTGGGCCGGGGCTTCGGCCTGTGGCTTGGCCTCTTCCTGGGAGGCGAGGGGCGGGATCGGGGGGGCCTCGATGACCTGCGTGGAGGGGACCGGAGAAGGCGCTTCCGCCACCTGGGCCGGGAGGTAGAGGCCCACGTACCAAAGGGCCACGCCCCCCACGAGAAGGAGGGCCGCCAGGAGGAGCTTGGTGGACCTGGGCAGGTTGGCCCAGGCTTCCTTCAGGCGTTGCCAGGCGTTCTTCATGGGGTGCTCCCTCCCGTTTCCGCCTCCACCCCCTGGGCCAGCACGTAGACGGTCAAGGTGAGGCCGGTGGCGAGGGTGGGGTTCGCTTCCTGGCTCTGGACGCTCAGGTTGAGGCCGGAAAGGGTGCTGAAGCGGGAGAGGTCCTCCAGGCGCCGCAGGTAGGCGTAGGTCTCGGGGAAGGGGGCCTCGAGGGCCAGGGCCAGGTTCACGGCCCGCACCTCGGGCACCGGGGCCGAGGTGCGGCTTCGGGTGAAGCTTCGGACCACCACCCCGCTCGCCTCCGCGTCCTGGAGCACCTCGGAGAGGACCTCGGCGAGCCTTTCCTCCCGGGGCAGGGCCCGGAGGAAGGCGAGCCTTTGGGCCTGAAGGGCGGCGATGGTGGCGCGGAGCTCGGGAAGGGCCCGGCGGGCCTGGAGCCCGCGGTTGCGCTCTATGGTGAGGCGGTCAATCTCCTGCCGGACGGTCTCGATCTCCTGCCTTGTGGGCACGATGAATAGGTAGTACCAGAGGAGCCCCAGGAGGGCGGTGAGGACCATGGCCAGGAGGGCCCACTCCCGCTGTCCCAGCCTAGCGAGCACCGCTTTCACCCCCCGTCGCGCCCACGCGGGCGCTGAAGGTGTAAAGCCCCCGGCCCTCGTCCAGGGAGGCCCCCTGGAACTCAATGCCGAACCGGGGGGAGGTCTCAAAGGCCCGGATGAACCGGACCAGGGCCTCCCGGCTCAGGGCCTCCCCCTGGAGGGCGAACTCCACCCGAACCCGCTTGCCGTCGTAGGTGCCTTCCTGGGCCAGGCGGGCGGCCTCCTCTTCCGAGAGGGCGCGGGCGCTCACCGAGCGGAGGGCCACCTCGAGGCGCCCCCCCGCCCTGGGGATCTGGTTGATGAAGGCGGCCAGGTACTGGGACCAGGGCACGGCGTTTTTCTCCAGGCCTTCCCGGATGGCGAGGAGGGCCTCGAGGGCCTTGCGCTCCTCCTGCAGGCGGCCGAGTTCGGCGATGAAGGGCCTCAAGGCCTCCACCTCCGCCTGGAGCTGGTCCCGCTCCGCCTTGGCCAGGGAAAGCTCGGTGTAGGCGGTGTAGTGGACGAGCCCCAAGACCCCTAGCACGACGAGGGCGAAGAGGAGGGCGAGAAGGCGCCACCAGCCCGGCTCCACCCGGCGCCGGAGGTTTTTGGGGAGAAGGTTCAGCCTAATCAAGGGGCTCCACCCCCCTCAACGCCAAGCCCAGGGCCACGGCGAACTCCGGCCCGATCTCCTGGAGTTGCTCCGACTCAAAGCGCTTGGGGTCCACCGCCACCGCCTCCCAGGGGTTGACGGGCTCAAAGTTCACCCCCAGGGTGTCGGTGAGGAGGGAGGCAAGCCCCCTCAACTTGCTTCCCCCGCCCAGGAGGTAGCCCACCTCGGGCGGGGCTTCTTCCAGCTGGATGCGGAAGAACTCTAGGCTACGGCGGAGCTCCTGGGTGAGCTCCACCAGCACCGGGCGGATGGCGTCGTAGATGCGCCCCGGGCTGTAGCGCTCCCGCTCGGCGTCAAAGTCCAGGAGGAGCTCCTCGTCCTCGGTGGGGAGGGTGGCCATCCCGTAGGTCCGCTTCACCTCCTCGGCGGCGAGGAGGTCCAGGTTGAAGCTTCGGGCGATGGCCTCGGTGAAGTCCTTGCCCGAGAGGGTGAGGACGCGCACCGCCAGGGGCTTGTCCCCCCGGAGCAGGACGAGGCTCGTGCTCTCGGCCCCGATGTCCAGGACGAGGAAGACCCGGTCGGGTTCCTCCGCGAGCCTGGCCTCCAGAGGGTAAAGCCCGGCGAAGGGCTTCACGTCCAGCACCACGGGGACGAGCCCCGCCCCCCTCAGGGCCTCGAGGACCCCCGCCACCGCCTCCTGCCGCGCCGCCGCCACCATCACCTGGACCTGCTCTCCCTCCTGCACCTCGGAGAGGGGGGTCAGGGGGGCGAAGTCCAGGACCACCTCGTCAATGGGGAAGGGAATGTAGCGCTCCGCCTCCCAGCGCACCGCTTCCTCCATCTCCTTGAGGGGCATCTTGGGGACCTGGATGGGGCGGAGGATGACCGCCAGGTTGGAGAGGGCGGTGACCACGTAGCGCTTGCGGGTGCGGGCCTCGAGGAGAAGCTCCTTGATCTCCTCGGCTAAGGCGGCGGGCTCGGCCACCATCCCTTCCACCAGGAGGCCGGGCGGGGTGGGGCGGGAGGCCAGGGCTTTGAGGGCGGGCGGGTTCCCGGAAACCTCCACAAGCTTCAGGGCGGAGGCTCCAATCTCCAACCCCAGGGCCTCAACCCTGGGTCGGAAGAGCTGGCTAAGGCTTTTGAACACACCCCCTCCTTATACCTGCGTCTCTAGGCCAACTGCGAATCCCTGAAGGTAGGATAACGCTTTTTCTTCACGTGACAACCCCCAAAAAGGAAGGCCTGGCCCCCGAAGGGGGCCAGGAAGCTTTTCCGCCTACAGGTTCTTGAGCGCCTCCACCACGGCCTCGGTGAAGGCTTCCGTGGTGGCGTCCCCGCCCAGGTCGGGGGTCCTGGGCCCCCGCTCCAGCACCAGGTCCACCGCCTTCTCCACCCGCTTGGCCGCCTCCTTCTCCCCCAGGTAGTCCAGCATCATGGCCGCGGAGAGGATGGCCGCCGTGGGGTTGGCAATCCCCTTGCCGGCGATGTCGGGGGCGGAGCCGTGGACGGGCTCAAAGACCGCGGTGGTGTCCCCGATGTTCCCCGAGGGGGCGAGGCCCAGGCCCCCCACGAGCCCCGCGGCGAGGTCGGAGAGGATGTCCCCCAGGAGGTTGGTGGTGACGATGACGTCAAAGCGCTCCGGGCGCATCACGAGCTGCATGGCGCAGTTGTCCACGATGATGTCCTGGACGTTCACCAGGGGGAAGTCTTTGGCCACTTCCTTGACCGTGTCCAGGAAGAGCCCCTGGGTGAGGGGAAGGACGTTGGCCTTGTGGGCGATGTGGAGGGTTTTGCGGGGCCTGCCCTCGGCGATCCTTAAGGCGGCCCGGCCGATACGCTCGCTGGCCTTTTTGGAGATGACGGCGTCGGCGATGGCCACGTCCAGGTAGCGCCTTTCCTGCTCCACGTAAAGCCCCTCGGTGTTTTCCCGGACGATGATGAGGTCCACCCCGGGGCGGCTTCCCGGGACGGGGCGGCTTTTGGCAGGGCGGACGTTGGCGTAGAGGTCCAGCCTGCGCCTGAGGTAGCGGATGGCCCCGAAGAAGCCGGGGACCTTTCGGGTGGGGCTGGTGGCGGCCCCGAAGAGGGTGGCGTGGCAGGACAGGATCTTCTCCACCGTCTCCTCGGGGACGGAGGTCCCTCTTCTCTCAAAGGTCTCCCAACCCGCCTCCGCCTCCACGAACTCCAGGGGGAGGCCGGTGGCCTCCAGCACCCTTCGCGCTGCGGGGATGACCTCGTGCCCGATGCCGTCGCCCTCAATTAAGCAGATCCGGTACGCCATCTTCCCTCCCGGTCAGGGGTATAGCCCCTTGGGGAATATACACTACACCCCGCCTTACCCGCGCAGGGCGAGGAGGGCGAGGACGAAGGCGAGGTAGAAGAGGAGGCGGAGGGCGAGGGCCCTCCGCCGCAGGCGAATCCCGCCCTTGAGGGCTCCCTCCACCACCACGCCGGCGATCCCCAAGAGGATGAAGAGGTCCCCCGGGCTCACGACCTTCCTCAGGGGAGGCAGGGGGATGACGTCTCCCAGGAAGGGGAGGCGGGTCTTCTCGTCCAGAAGCGCGTGGACCGCGTCCCCTTTGTCCCGGAGGAGGTCCGCGAACTCCCCTATGCCCGCCCGGTGGAGGGCGGTGGGGCTCACGGGCATGTGCCCCCCGTTGGCGAAGATGACGAGGGCGTTGAGGAGGAGGCCGAGAAGGACCAGGTAGAGGCTTTTGAGGTGGCGGTTCTGGTAAAGGCCGTAGCCCACCAGGAGGAGGACCAAAACCTTGGCCAAAGGCCCCGCCCACTGGGGTTGGAAGAAGCCCCGATAGGTGCCGTAGGCCAACCCCCCTTCCAAGAGGGCGGCCAGAAAGAAGGCCCAGGCCGCCCTGAGCTCTATTCCTCCGAGGTCCTTGGTCCGGGCTCCGAGGGCGAGGGCAAGGCCGAGGCCGAAGAGCGCTGCGGCGAGGTAGAGCGTAATAAGGATCCCTCCTTTGCTGCAATGTAGGCTTCGCGGTCGCGCCAGATGGGGTTCTGCGCCCAAAGCTCGGTGAAGGCTTCCACCAACCGGGGGTCAAACTGGTGGCCGGAAAGCTCCTGGACCTCCCTTAGCGCTTCCTCGGGGGTCTTGGCCTTGCGGTAGGGCCGCCCCGCGGTCATGGCCTCGTAAGCGTCCGCCAGGCCCACGATGCGGGCCTCCTCGGGGATCTCGTGCCCGGCGAGCCGCTTTGGGTAGCCCCGCCCGTCCCAGCGCTCGTGGTGGTGCAGGATGACGTTGTAGACGAGCTGGTCAAAGGCCACCTTCCGCGCCGGAGAGAGGAGCTCGGCCCCCTTGGTGGTGTGGCTTTGGATGAGGGCGAACTCCTCGGGGGTGAGGGTTCCGGGCTTGAGGAGGCGGCTGTAGTAGAGGGGGATGAGGAAGAGGAGAACCGTCCACCCGCCCCAGTTGGCAAGGAGGGGTGTTTCATAGGCGCGGGCCAGAAGGAGGGCGATGGGGGCTAAGAGGAAATAGCTCAACGCCAGCCAGCGAAAGTTTTTGCGCCAGACTTCACGGAGAGGTGTGGCGGTGGCCAGATGGATAGCTAAGGAAACCAGGGTGATGTTGGCGAGAAAGAGGGTGGTGGAAGCGGCCAGGATTCCTACCCCTGCGCTCAGGTTCCAGCCTCCAACCCAGACGGGGTTTTGCTGGAAAAAGTGCCATGCCAGGGCCGCGAGACCCGTGGCCAGAGCGTCTTGGGAGCGGTTGAAAATTTGCTTATACCAGGTGTTACCGCTCAGTTGGAACAGGAACACCAAGAGGGAAACAAGCCAAGGTGAGGTTAATGCGATTAGAGCCAAAGCAATGATAAAAAGCTGTCCCATGCTGGCGTTGAGGGGAAGCCGCACCTCCACCCGCACGCTCCAAAAGATTAGAAGGGCCCAGAAGGCTATCTCCCAGGGTGACAGCCCTATGGGTTGGTCCTGGAAGATAAGGAAGAGATAGGTTTCTAACACTAAAAAGGCCAGGAAGGTTCCGAAGATAAAGACCAAAACTCTCGGCGGGGGAAGCTCCAGGTTAAGCTCCCTACCTGCCAGAGAAAACCTTATAGCGCGAGCCATTGTGCCTCAAGTGTAGCATAAAGCCCACTTGTTCAGGGAACAAAAAGAAAATCGGCCATTTCGGCCGATTTTCTTACTGCCAGTGCGCAGTAGCTCCAGCCGCCAGCCCGAGAGCGATCAGAGAGCCGAGAAGCGCCAGAACCTTAGCGATGAGCTTCTTCATCTTCACCCCTCCTTTTCTTCCGCTTCCGGGGGTTCGGCCCCGTTTGCTTGTCTTTCACTTTAGGGGGGGTCGTCAATACTGTCAAGAGGGGAAGAATAGGTATCAGCACGCAATAGATTGCTTCGCTCCTCACATAATCCTGGAATGGTTAGTATCTTGCTTTAGCCTAGCACAGACCGGCGCCGCTAGGCTTGGTGGGTAAACCCGGGGGTAGGGCCTGGGGTCTTTGCGGACGTCCAAGCCCCGGCGAACCCTTACCGCCTCATACCCTCGCCTCCAAGGGGGGAGGGAAGCGTGGGTGTAACGCGTGTCGCCCCCTTCTTGCCCAGTTTAGCAACCTGCCAAAACAAAACGCCCGCTCACTTTGGAGCGGGCGCCAGGCTCGTCTTTGGTGCCGAGGGGCGGAATCGAACCGCCGACACTGCGATTTTCAGTCGCATGCTCTACCAACTGAGCTACCTCGGCGTGGCGGCCCCGACGGGACTCGAACCCGCGATCTCCCACGTGACAGGCGGGTGTGTTAACCAACTACACCACGGGGCCTTGGGTTGTTGCCGGGTCGGGGGCGTCCGACCGGGCACTTAGGATGATAATCGGGCGTGCGGCGAGTGTCAAGCTTGACCTGGAGCGAGGTTCTCGGCTACCACCGGACGCGAAAGGGGGTCGGGGGGCGGAGCCTTTTGGTGGACCGGGGGGAGTCGGGCTACCGCAACCGCTTCCTCCCGGACGGCCGCATCCTCTATATGGGCGAGGGCAAACGGGGGGACCAGGAGCCCGTGGGGGGGAACCTGCGCCTTCTCCTCGCCCACCGGGAGGGTACGCCCCTAAGGGTCTTCCTCCGGGAGAGGCCCGGGGTCTGGCGCGACCTGGGGTGCTACCGGGTGGAGGGGTGGCGGTACGCCCTCTTGGAGGAGGAGGAGGAGGAGGGGAGGTGGGTCTACTGGTTCACCCTCGCCCCAGGTGGATGCGAAGAAGTCCCTTGAGGGTGAGGTCCTCGTCCACCACGTCAAAGCAGGGGCAGAGGGGCCTAAGGGTCTCGGCGAACCCCCCCGTGGCGATCACCAGGGCCTCCCCGGCCTCCTCCTTGAAGCGGCGCACCATCCCCTCCACCAGGGCGGCGTACCCCAGGACGAGGCCGGAGCGGAGGGCCTCGAGGGTGTTCTTGCCCACCACCCCCTTGGGGGGTACCAGGTCTATGCGGGGAAGCTTGGCGGTGCGGGCGGCGAGGGCGTCCACGGCGGTCTGGGGGCCGATGGTGATGGCCCCGCCCAGGTAGCGGTTAGGCGCCTCCACCAGATCAAAGGTGGTGGCGGTGCCGAAGTCCACCACGATGTAGCGCCCCGTGGGGCTTTTGTAGCTAAGGGCCCCCACGGCGTTCACCAGGCGGTCGGCCCCCGCCTCCTTGGGGTTTTCTATGAGGACCTCGAGCCCCGTGCTCTCGGCGTCCACCACCTGGGCCTTCACCCCGAAGAGCTTCTCTATGGCCCGCTTCATCTCCCGTTCCACCGGGGGGACCACGCTGGAAAGGAGGGCGGCCGTGGGCGGGGGAAGGCCCTCGAGGGCGAAGAGATTCTTGAGGATGACCCGGTACTCGCTTTCCATCCGCATCCGGTCGGTGTGGATGCGGAAGTGGGCGATGAGTTCCTCCCCGGAGAAGAGCCCTAAGGCGGTGGAGGTGTTGCCGATGTCCACCGCGAGGAGCATCAGCCCTCTCCTTCCTCCCCCTCCCAGGGCTCCAGGACGACCCGGGTGGTGATCTCGGCGTTGAGGGTGGCCGAGACGGAGCAGTACTTGGTGTGGGAGAGGTGGACGGCCCGCTCCAGGGCCTCGAGGGTCACGCCCGGCCCCGAGGCGATGTGGGTCACGGTGATGCGGGTGTAGCGCCTGGGGTGGGTCTCGGCCCTTTCCCCTTCCACCTCCACCCGGTAGCGGGCGAGGGGTTGCTTTTTCTTGCGCATGATGTCCACCACGTCGTAGGCGGTGCAGGCCCCCAGGGCCATGAGGAGGAGTTCCATGGGGCGGGGGCCGGTGGCGGGCTGATCCCCGTCAATCATCACCTTGTCCCCCTGCTCGTTCACGCCCAGGAAGCGGTGCCCCACGATCTGGTGAACCACGACCTTCTTCGTCATGAGCCGGATTTTACCAGGCCCTCATCCAGCGGGCTAGAATGGGGCGTAGATGCGCCTCCTTCTCCTCTTCCTCTGGCTTTGGGCCTGGGCTTGGGCCTTTCCCCGGATGGGGGTCCACGAGGGCTTCACCCGGGTCGTCTTTGACCTACCCTCGGAGGAGGTGCGCTACACCCTGAAGCGGGGGGAGAACCTCATCGAGGTGGTGCTTTTGGGCCTGAAGGCCCCGCCCAAGGAGGAGGTGGTGAACTCCAAGGAGGTGGCCTCCGTTCAGACCCTCCCGGAAAAGGAGGGGGTCCGGGTCCTCATCCGCACCAAGGGGCCGGTGGAGGTGACCGTTTCCCGCTACAAGGACCCCGAGCGCCTGGTCTTGGACCTGAGCCTCGCGCAAAAGGCCACCGCCCCTCCTCCGCCGCCGAAGCCCAAGCCCCCCGACCCCCCTAAGCCCGTGGTCCTCCTGGACCCGGGGCACGGCGGGGTGGACCCGGGGATGGTGGGGCACGTGGTGGAAAAGGAGGTGGTCCTGGACGTGGCCCTCCGCCTCAAGCGTCTCCTGGAGAAGGAGGGGATTGAGGTCCGCCTCACCCGGGACAAGGACATGCACCTCTCCCCCGACAAGCGGGAGGACCTTTCCCGGCGGGCGGCCATGGCGGACAGCTCCCGGGTGAACCTCTTCATCTCCATCCACGTGAACGCCACCCCTACCCACACCGCCCAAGGGGTGGAGGCCTACTACTTCGGCCGGGCCCAGGACCCGAGGGTCGTGGCCCAGGTGATCCGGGAAAACGGCGGCGGGGAGCTGGGCCGGCGCCTCACCGAGGAGGCCAAGAGCGTGGCGGAACGGATCCTCACGGACATCGTGGCCCAGGCGAACCAGCGCTACAGCCAGCGCCTGGCGGAGACCCTGGGCCGGAAGCTCTCCCAGGCCACGGGAAGCCCCTACCGGGGGAGCTTTCCCGGCGACTTCTTCGTTCTCCGCTACGCCAAGGTGCCGGCGGTCCTGGTGGAGATCGGCTTCGGGGACCACCCTGCCGAGGGGCGGAGGCTCGCCGAGGCGGCCTACCGGGAACGGGTGGCCCAGGGCCTGGCGGAGGGGATCCTCGCCTTCCTCGCCCAGGGGGCCTTCGCCCGCTAGGGCCTGGGGCAGGGCCTCTTGCCGGGTGGGGGGATCTTCGGTGACCCGGAGGAGGCGCTCCCCTAGGTGGCCCACCGCCAGGTACTCCCCGGGCCTTCGGGCCAGGCCGAAGAGGGCGGAGTTGGCTTCCCCCTCCAGGAGGTAGGCCCCCGCGGGGCCCAGGATCAGGGCCCGGTGCCCTCCTTCCACCAGAAGCCGCCCCACCGCCACCTCGCCCAGGCCCGCGAAGAGGGCCGAGCCCAAGAGGGTGGAGAGGAGCAGGCAGGAGGGCATGGCGCTAAAAGGGGAAGGCCTTCAGGGCTTCCTGGGCCGTGGGGAAGCGCGCCTTGGGGTCGGGGGCGAGGAGGCGTTCCAGGTAAAGGGCGGCCTCCTCGCCGAGCCCCGCCACGGGCGGATGGGGTCCCCGGTCGGGGTCCAGGGAGACCTGGCCCGAGGGGTCGGCGAAGGGGTGCTCCCCGGTGAGCATCCAGTAGAGGATGATCCCGGCGGCGTAGACGTCGGCCTCGGGGCCCGAGGGCAGGCCCCGGAGGAGCTCGGGGGCGAGGTAGGCGGGGGTGCCCAGGAGAAGGGGCTTTTGGAAACGCTCCTGGGCGGGGCCCGAGAGGTCAAAGTCCAGGAGGCGGGCCTCCCCGGCGTTTACCAGGATGTTCTCGGGCTTCACGTCCCGGTGGACCAGGCCCTTTTCGTGCATGTGGGCGAGGGCGAGGAGGAGCTGGTGGAAGACCCGCATCGCCTGGGAAAACGCGGGGCTTTTCCCCATCCAGCGGCCGAGCTCCTCCCCCGGGGCGTAGGCCAGGAGGAGGGCGGGGCCTTCCTCCAGGTCCAGGGCCTCGAGGACGGGGTTGAGGTTGGGGTGGGCGAGCCTTTGCCCTACCCAAAGCTCCCGGTCCCGGCGGGGGCGGGCCTTCGGGGGAAAGAGCTTGAGGGCGTAGGGGGTGCCGAAGGGGTCAAAGGCCAGGTAGACCCGGGCCAGGGCCCCGCGGGCCAGGGGCCGCACCACCCGGTAGCGGCCCGAGAGGGTTTTGCCCACCAGGCTCACCGCCCCCACTATACCCTCAGAAAACCCGGGTACCATGGGCCCATGCGCGGCCTCGTGCTTTCCGGAGGCGGGGCGAGGGGGTTCGCCCACATCGGGGCTCTAGAGGTCTTCCTGGAGGCGGGGCTGGACTTTGAGGTGCTGGCCGGGGCGAGCATGGGGGCCATCGTGGGGGCGCTTTTCGCCGCAGGGAAAAGCCCTCAGGAGATCCTGGAGATCGCCCGGAACACCCCGTGGCTCGGGATTTTGGGCTTCTCCTGGCGGGAGGCCCTCTTCTCCCGGGGGCGGCTTAAGCGGTACCTCGCCGAGCACCTGCCCCAGGACTTCGCCGACCTCAAGCGCAAGCTCGTGGTCACGGCGGTGGAGGTGCGGAGCGGGCGGGTGGTCTACCTCTTCCAGGGCGACCTGGTGAGCGCGGTCTTGGCCTCGGCGGCCCACCCCCTCCTCCTCAGGCCGGTGCGGCGGGAGGGCCTCCTCCTCTTTGACGGCGGGGTCCTGGACAACCTGCCCGTGGACGCGGCCAGGTTCTTGGGGGCGGAGGAGGTCTGGGCCGTGGACGTGACCCCGGAGCGGAGTGTGGAAAAGCCCCCCGAGGGGGTTTTGGGCCTCGCCCTCAGGGCGGTGGACCTGATGCAGCACCACCTCACGGCAAGCCGCATGGCCCTTTACGCCCCCGAGGTTTACCTGAGGCCCGAGCTCGGGGAGGTGGCGGTGCACGACTTCCTCCGCCTCGAGGAGGCGGTGGAGGCGGGAAGAAAGGCCGCCAAGCGCCTTTTGGAGGGTAGAGTGGGGGAGGTATGAAGGCCTTTTGGGACTACCTGTTCAAGGAGTGGTTCCGCCAGGTGGGGGAGGCCCTCCTCGTGGCCTTTTTGGTCACCACCTTCGTCTTCACCACCGTGGGGGTGGTGGGCCAGAGCATGTACCCCACCTTGAGGAATGGGGAGCGGGTCCTGGTGCCCAAGTGGGAGACCTGGCTCGTCCGCCTGGGGTTCATGGAGTGGCGGCGGGGGGAGATCGCCATCCTCAAGCCCCCGGAGGGCACCCCCTTCTCCACGGCCCGCTTCCCCGTTTTGGGCTTCTCCTTCCGGGCCTTCTTCATCAAGCGCATCGTGGCCGTCCCCGGGGACGAGGTCTACGTGGACCGGGGGGTGGTTTACGTGAACGGGAAGCCCTTGGCGGAGACCCACATCACGGACCGGATCACCCCCTGGCCCGATTCCTTCCCCGGGGTGTGCTACGAGGGGGGGCGCCTCACCCGGATCGTCACCCAGCAGGGGGATTTCCCGGTGAACCTCCTTCCCGCCTACCTCCGGCCCCTTAAGGAGATGCTCCTTCCCCCCTCGCAGGAGACTTTGGCCCGAAGCGAGCTTGGGGAGGTGTGCGAGGTGGGGCGGATCAAGTTAAAGCCGGGGTACTACTTTGTCATGGGGGATAACCGCACCCTAGGGGGCTCGGAGGACTCCCGCACCTTCGGTCCTGTCCCCGTGGAAAGGATCGCCGGGCGGGCGAGCTTTGTCTGGTGGCCCCTGGTGGTGCGGGAGGAGGGGGGCTTTAGGCTCAACCTCCGCGCCCTCGCCATCCCCCCCGCCTACCGCCTGGAGTGAGCTCACTCCAGGACGACCACCACGAGCCTCCCGGGCCCGTGCACCCCTTTGACCATCACCTGGCCGATGTCGGCGCTCTTGGAGGGGCCGGAGTGGAGGCCCAGGGCCCTGGGCAGGGTTTGGAGGTCCTGGAGGGCCTCGAGGAGGGTGCCGTAGACCCGGTTCGCCTCCACGAAGACCAGGTGGGTGGGGGGGAGGAGGTGGACCCTTCGGCCCTCCTCGCTGGAAAGGGCCACGCTCCCCGTTTCCGCCACGGCAAAAAGGGCCCAGGAGACCCCCAAGGGGGCCTCCTCCGGGGGCAGCTCGGGGAGGGGGGGCCTGAGGTCCTGGGGGAGGGTCTTGCCGAAGGCGGCCCCGGGAAGCCCCTGGGCGAGGCGTTGGGCGAAGGCTTTGGCCTCTTCCCGGGGAAGCCTCATGGCCTCGGCCCCGTTTTCCTCTAAGCGCCTCAGGAGGAGGTCCACGGGGCCCTCGGCGAGGGGGGTGTGGGGGTGCTCGGGGAGAAGGGCCTTGGGGCGCTCCTTTAGGGCCCGCTGCACCCGGGCGAGGATCCTGGTCCTAGCCTCCACGCTCCACCTCCTTCCAGAGCTCGTGAAAGGGCTTGGGGCTTGGCTTTAAGGGCCCCCTTCCCTCCGTCCAGGCCCTGAGGAGGGGGAGGAGGTCCTGGGGCAGGGGAAGCCCCCTCAGGCCTTTGGAGAAGAGGCGGTAGAGGGCGGGGCTTTCCATGACCTTGCGGAAGGCCCGCATGGCCCCTTTTTCCCAGGAGGGGGTGAGGCCCTCCGCTACCGCCCGGTGCCGCCAGGTGAGGAGGAGCTTGGGGATGGGGATCTTCACCGGGCAGGCCTCCAGGCAGGCCCCGCAGAGGGTGGAGGCGTAGGGCAGGGGGTAGGCCTCCTCCAAGGAGAGAAGCCCGGGGTCCAAAACGGCCCCGATGGGCCCGGAGTAGACGTAGCCGTAGGGGTGCCCCCCGGTCTGGCGGTAGACGGGGCAGGCGTTGAGGCAGGCCCCGCAGCGGAGGCACCTCAGGGTCTCCCAGGCCTCGGGGTCATGGAGGAGGGCGGTGCGCCCGTTGTCCACCAGGACCACGTGGACCTCCTCGGGGCCCTCCTCCCCCTCTCCGGCGGGGCCCTGGATGAGGGAGACGAAGGTGGAAAGGCGCTGCCCCGTGGCCGCCCGGGCGGTGAGGGGGAGGAAGAGGGCGAGGTCGGCGAAGCGGGGAAGAAGCTTCTCTATCCCCACGAAGGCCACGTGGACCCTGGGGAGGCTCGTGGAAAGCCTGATGTTCCCCTCGTTCTCCATCAGGGCCAGGGTGCCGGTCTCCGCCACCAGGAAGTTGGCCCCGCTGATGCCGAGCTCGGCGGTGAGAAAGGCCTCCCGTAGCACCCTTCGGGCCACCTGGGCCAGGGCCTCAGGGGGGGCGTCCAAGGGGGTACCGAAGCGCGCGTGGAATAGCCTCTGGATCTCTTCCAAGGAGAGGTGGATGGCGGGGCCCACGATGTGGCTCGGGGGCTCGCCCAGAAGCTGGATCAGGTACTCCCCGAGGTCCGTCTCGTAGACCTCCACCCCCAGGGCCTCGAGGAGGGGGTTCACCCCGAGCTCCTCGGTGAGCATGCTCTTGGCCTTCACCGCCCGCTTCACCCCGTGCCGGGCCACCACCTCCCTTAAGACCCGGTGGGCGTCCTCGGGGGTCTCGGCCCAGTGCACCTGGACGCCGTTTTCCCGAAGGCGCCTTTCCGTGAGCTCCAGGTAGTGGTCCAGGTGGGTGAGGACGTGGTCCTTCACCGCCTTGGCCCTTTCCCGCCACGCCTCAATGGGGACCTCGGCGTAGGCCTTGAGGCGGTTCCTCTCAAAGTGGAGGGTGGCCCCGGTGACCGCCTCCCGCACCCCGGGCTTTTCCCTTAAAAGCCTTGCCGCTTCCTTGGGGTAGAGCTTCGCCTTAGCCCGCATACGCCTCCCAGAGCAGGGTGGCGAGGGGGGCCACCCTGAGGTTCTTGCCCCTTTTGCCCAGGCGCCCCGAGAGGTGGAGGAGGCAGCCCGCGTCCGTGGAGGTGAGGACCTCGGCCTCAGGCAAGGTGGCGAGCTTCCGGTCCGCCATGGCCAAGGAGACCTCGGGGAGCTTCACCGAGAAAAGCCCCCCGAAACCGCAGCACTCCTCCCAGGCCTCCCAGGGGAGGACCTCGGCCCCGGCGTTTTGCAGGAGGAGAAGCGGCTCCTCCCGCACCCCGAGTTCCCTTAAGGCGTGGCAGCCGTGGTGGTAGGCCACCTTCCTCCCTTTAAGCCCCTCTCCGAGCTTCTCCACCCCGAGGACCCGCACTAGAAACTGGGAGAGCTCGTAGGTCTTCTCCGCCATCGCCAAAGCCTCCCGATTTCCCGGAAGGAGCTCGGGGTAGTGGTTCTTCACCATGCTGGCGCAGCTTCCCGAGGGCAGGACCACGTACTCCGCCTCCTCAAAGACCTCCAGGGTCCTTTTGGCGAGGGGCCTCGCCTCGTCCCAGTACCCGGCGTTGAAGGCGGGCTGGCCGCAGCAGGTCTGGCCCTGGGGGAAGTCCACCTCCACCCCCAAGGCCCTGAGGAGCTTCACCGCCGCCACTCCGGCCTCCGCATAGAACTGGTCCGCCAGGCAGGTGATGAAGAGGGCTACCCGCATTTGTGCCCAATATACCCCTCGGGGCCCGGCCTTACCTCAGGGAGGCTTTACCGTTCGGCGGATATTCTGCGGTTAGGCCAGATTTCCAGTCTTCCTTAGGCCTCTTCCTCCAGGAGGGGGAGGCGCACCCTGAAGACCGTGCGCCCGGGGCGGCTTTCCACGGCGATCTCCCCGCCGTGGGCCTTGGCGATGGCGTGGGCGATGGCGAGGCCGAGCCCCGTGCCCCCCCCGGGCCCCCGGGCGAAGCGCTGAAAGAGGCGGGGGAGAAGGTCCTCGGGGATGCCGGGCCCCGAGTCCTCCACCTCCAGGAGGGCGTGGTCGGCTTCCCGGCGCACCCGCACCCGCACGCCCTCCTTTCCCGCCGCCCGGACGGCGTTGGCGATGAGGTTGCGGAGGAGCTGAAGGAGGCGGTCAGGGTCCCCGAGGACCTCGGCGCTTTCCGCCTCGGCCGCCACCCCGTACTCCAGGGCCGCCTCCCGGGCCACCTCCCCCAGGTCCACGATGTGGAGGTTGAGGTTCCGCTCCACCTCCCCCCGGGCCAGGGCCAGCAGGTCCTCCACCAGGCGGCGCATCCGCTCGGCGGTGGCCCGGGCGGTGCGGAGGGCCTCGAGGTCTTGGGGGTTGCGGGCCAGGCGGTCCAGGTGGCCCAGGAGGACGGTGAGGGGGGTCCTGAGCTCGTGGCTGGCCTCGGCGAGGAAGGCCCGCTCCCGTTCCTTGGCCTCCTTTAGGGCCTGGAGCAGGGCGTTCACCGCCTCCACCATGCGCCCGAACTCGTCCTTGGGCAAGCGGTGGGGCACGGGGTCCAGGCGGTCGGGGCTTCGGCGCGTGATCTCCCGGGCCACGGCCTCCAGGGGCTGGGCGGCGAGGCGGGCCGTGAGGTAGACCAAGGCCAGGCCCAGGGGGAAGAGGAGGAGGAAGGCGCGGAGGAGGGCCTCCCGGAGGGCCTCGAGGGCGGCCTCAATGGGGCTCGTCTCCGCGGTAAGCACGAGGAGGCCCAGGGGCGTGGCTACGAGGGCGGCGGCGAAGCCCCGCTCCCAGAGGACCTGGGGGATGGCCCCCCCCTGGCGTAGCCTCTCAGGGGGAAGGCGGTGGTCGGGCCGGGTGAGGGCGATGGGGGTGCCGTCTTGAGCGTAGAGGTGCAGGTAGACCCCGCCCGTGGTGAGGAGGGTGCCCGCCTGGCCCTTCTGGTAGGCCTCGGCCGCCCGGAGGACGTCCTGAACGAGGGTGGCCTCGAGGCGCCTTTTCAGGGCCTGGTCCACGCTGCGTCCCGCCAGGTACCAGGCCCCGCCCAGGAAAAGGAGCCACAAAAGGGCGAAGGCCAGGAAGAGCCGGGTGCGGAAGGAGAGCACCTAGCCCTCCTCCTCCCTCCTTCCCGGCCGCACGGCGTAGCCCACGCCCCGGACCGTGCGCAGGTATCCATAGGCCCCCGCCTCCCGGAGCTTGGCCCGGAGGTTAGCCATGTGGACGTCCAGGACGTTGGAGTCCTTGCCCAAGGGCCTGCCCCAGACCCTTTCCTCGATCTCGGGGCGGGGAAAGACCCGCCCGGGCCGGCTCATAAGGAGGTGGAGGAGGTCAAACTCCTTGGGGGAGAGGCGGACCTCCCGCTCGCGGAAGAAGACCTGGCGCTTCCTGGGGTAGAGCTCCAGCTGGCCCACGGCGAGGACCTCGCTCCCCTCCTTGTGCCGGAGCTGCACCTGGATCCGGGCCAAAAGCTCGGCAGGGTGGAAGGGCTTCACCAGGTAGTCGTCGGCCCCGCCCGTGAGGAGGCTCACCTTGCGGTCCACCGCGTCCTGGGCCGTGAGGACGAGGATGGGGGTGTCGTCCGTGGCCCGGATCCTTCGCGCCACCTCCGCCCCGTCCAGGTCGGGGAGGCCGAGGTCCAGGACCACGAGGTCGGGCTTGCCTTCCCGGTGCCGGATCAGCCCTTCCATCCCCGTTTTGGCCCAGTCCACCTGGAACCCGGCCTCCTTAAGCTCGGCCTCCACGAGCCGGGCCACCTCAGGGTCGTCCTCGATGAGGAGGATCCGCTTCATGGCCAAAGCCTCCCCGGAAGGGCCACGCCGTAGGCCTCTTGCAGGAGCCGAACCAAACTTACCCGTTCCTTCTCCAAAAGGAGGAGCACGTCCCCCTCCGCCGCCACGCCGGGGAGGACCTGGGGCTTCTTCCCGGGCACGGAAAGGAGAAGGCGCACCTCCGTCCCCGGGCGGGGGGCGAGGGGCGGGGAGAGGGGAAGGAGGCGGCTGTTCTCGAGGCGCCAGGCGGCGAAGAGGGTCTTGAGGTCGGGGGAGAGGAGCCTGAGCTCCGTCCCCGGGGGCAGGGCTTGGCCGAGGAGGGGCGGCAAGGCCGCGAAGGCCAGGCCGCAAAGCCCCAGGAGGAGGACGAGGCGGCGCTTCACGCCCTCATTCTAGGACGGCCGCTCCGCCCTTTGTGGGAGGGAGGTTAAGGGGCCTTGGGGTTTTTCCGGGAGGAGGAAGCCCGCGGAGACCACGTACTTGAGGGCCTCCTCCACGCTGATCTCCAGGGGGAGGACCTCCTCCGAGGGGACCAGGATCACCATGCCGCTTGCGGGCACGGGGCTTGTGGGCACGAGGACGGCGGTGTAGCCCTCGGGCAAGGGGGGAAGCCTCCCCCCGACGCTTTGCACCACGAAGCAGAGGGCGTAAACCCCCCGCCTCGGGTACTCGATCACCGCCGCCCGGCTGAACTTCACCTCCTGGTGGCCGAAGAGGGTGTGGGCGATCTGCTGGACGGCCTTGTAGATGTCCCGGACGATGGGGAGGAGGAGAAGGGAGCGCTCCAGGGAGACGATGAGGCGCTTCCCCAGGTAGTTTTCCGCCAGGGTCCCCACCAAATAGACCAGGACCGCGGCGAGGAAGAGGCCTACGAAGGGAAGGAGGGGCTGGTAGGCCCGGGGCACCTCGAGGCCGAAGAGCCGCAGGAAGGCCTGGATGTAGGCCCCGGAATAGGTGTAGACCCACCCTAAGAGGTAGAGGGTGACAATGAGGGGAAGCAGCGTGACGAGACCGGTGATGAGGCGCTGGCGGAGCCGCATCCCCTCCAGTCTATAAAAGGCCTAGCGCCCCTGGCCCCGGCTTTCGGCGAGCGCCTTGAGCCCCTTGAGGTCCAGAAGCTGGATCTTCCCGTACCCGGAGCGGATGTACCCTTCCCGGGCGAGCTCTCCGATGACCTTGGTCACCGTTTCCCGGACGCTCCCCACCGCGGCCGCCAGCTCGTCGTGGGTGGCCTTGAGCACCACCTTGCCCTCCTCCTCGTGGGCCAAGGGAGTCTCCAAAAGCTCCAGGAGGGCCGCGGCCATGCGGTTCTTGAGGCGCTGGGTGGCGAGGCGCTCAATCCGGCGGTAGGCCTCGGCCAGGCCCTGGGAGAGGTGCTGGGCGAGGTCCTTGAGGAGATCGGGATCGGGGTTTTCCGGCAGGGGCTCGAGGCGGACGTCCGTGGCGGCCTCGGCGAAGTAGATGCGCTCCTGGCCGAAGAGGGCCTCCTCGCCGAAGAAGCCCCCGGGGCGGACGAGGCGGAGGGTGAGGGCGTTCCCCTCCTCGTCCACCGCTTCCAGGCGCACCAGGCCCTCGAGGACCCGGTAGGCCCGGTCCCTCGGCCCCGGCACCCCGGGGTAGAGGATGACGTCCCCCGCCTTGAAGCTCACGGTCTCGCGCACCTGGGTCATGCCGAACCTCCTTGCCCCCAGGCTAGCACGGGGGCGGGGATTTTGTAAACCTTAGGGTTGCAAAAATCGCGCCGGGCTACCCCTTTCCCAGAGGGCGCTTCTTCGCCACGGGGAGGAGGCGGTGGATGGCGATCTTCGCCCTCTCCCCCCGCCCTTCCGCCTCGGCGAGCCTAAGCCTCGCCCAAAAAAGGGCCATCTCCCAAACGGCGCGAAGCCTTTCCTCTAGGGGCACCTCCCGCCACTCCGCCCGGTCGTCGGGGGGCGCGTCCAGGGGGAACCTGCGGGCCACGGGCCGGATCTCCCTCATTCCAGCTCCTCCAAGTCCCTGAGGTCCACGGGCCGCCCAAAGGCTCGCTTGAGGGCCTTGAAGTCTTCGGGGTGGACCACGTAGACTTGGACCCCTTCCACCTCGTGCTTCAGGGCCCGGACGAAGGCCTCGTCAAAGGGGGGCGTTTCCAGGATCACCAGGTCTATGCGGTTGGGGGCGTAGCCCAGCTGGACCACGCCGGGGCTTGCCAGGTCCTCCACGGTGAGGCCCAGGTCATCCCCCCCGAAGAAGCGGCGGATGGCGGCGAGGACCCTGGGGGCTTCCTCCGCGTCCACCCAGAGGTCCAGGTCCTTGGTGAAGCGAGGCCTTCCGAAGAAGGCCAGGGCGTACCCCCCGATGACCAAGAACCGGGCTCCCTCTTGGTGGAGGGCCCGGAGGAAGTCCAGCATGTCCGGGGTCATCCCGTGTTCTCCCGAAGCCAGTCCAGGTACTCCCGGTTCCCCTCGGCGATGGGCAGGGCCACGATCTCGGGCACGGTGTAGGGGTGGAGGGCCTTGACCCTTTCCTTGAGCTTAGGGAAGGCGTGGGTGGTGGTCTTGACGAGGAGGAGAAGCTCCTTGTCCTCCACCACCTCCCCCTGCCAGCGGTAGATGGAGGTGAGGCCGGGGACGATGTTCACGCAGGCGGCCAAGCGCTCCTCCACCAGGGCCTTGGCGATGGTCCTCGCCACCTCCTCGCTCGGCACCGTGATGAGCACGACCTCTTCCATCACTTTTCCTCCTCCACCACGAAGGCGCTCGCCACCTCGTCGTCCTCCGGGAGGTTCATCACCCTGACGCCGGCGGTGGCCCGGGAGTACTGCCGGATCTCGGCCACGGGGGTGCGGATGGCGAGGCCCCTACGGGAGAGGACCAGGAGGTCCTCCCCGCCCCGGACCTTGAGCAGGGCGGCGAGCCTCCCCACCTTGGTGGAGACGGCGTAGGTGATGACCCCCATCCCGCCCCGGCCCTGGAGGGGGTACTCGGAAAGGGGGGTGCGCTTGCCGTAGCCCCGGGTGCTCACGGAGAGGAGGTCCACCATCTCCCCGGGCTTCACCACCACCAGGGAGACCACGCGGTCCTCGGGCTTCTTGAAGCGGACGCCGATCACCCCTTGGGTGTCCCGGCCCGTGGCCCGCACCTCCTCCAGGGGGAAGCGGATGGCCTGGCCCTCTTGGGTGGCCAGGATGGCCTCGTCCTCGGGATCGGAGAGGGCGACCCCCACCAGGCGGTCCCCCTCCTGGAGCCTTATGGCGATGAGGCCCGCCTGGCCCAGGTTCTGGTACTCCTTGAGGGCGGTGCGCTTGACGAGGCCCCGCTCGGTGGCGAAGACCAGGTAGCCTTCCTGGTCCAGGCCCCGCACGGAGAGGAGGGCCGCCACCTCCTCGTCCTCGGCGAGGGGGAGGAGGCTTTTCACGTGGACGCCCCGGGCCTGGCGGCCCATCTCGGGAAGCTCGTAGACCTTGAGGCGGTAGACGCGGCCCCGGTTCGTGAAGAGGAGGAGGTCGTCGTGGGCGTCGGCCACGAAGACGTGGGTGGCCTCGTCTTCCTCCTTGGTCCTGCCCGCCAAAAGGCCCTTCCCCCCCCGGCCCTGGGCCCGGTAGCTCTCCAGGGGGAGGCGCTTGAGGAAGCCCTGGGCCGTGAGGGTGATGACCATGGGCTCGTCCTCAATCAGGTCCTCGGGGTTGAAGGTCTCCTCAAACTCGGTGATGAGGGTGCGCCGCGCGTCCCCGTACTTCTCCTTGACCCGGAGGAGGTCGGCCTTGACCTCGGCGAGGAGGCGGGCCTCGTCCTCGAGGATCGCCTTCAGGCGGGCGATCTCCTCCATGAGCCCCCGGTACTCCTCCAAAAGCTTCTCCCGTTCCAGGGCCACGAGGCGCTGGAGGCGCATGTCCAGGATGGCCTGGGCCTGGGCCTCGGAGAGGCCGAAGCGCTCCATGAGGGCGATGCGGGCCTTGGGGGCGTCCTCGGAGCCGCGGATCAGGGCGATGACCTCGTCAATGTGGTCCAGGGCGATGAGGAGCCCTTCCAGGACGTGGGCCCGCTCCTCCGCCTTCCTGAGCTCAAAGAGGCTCCGGCGGCGCACCACCTCCTTGCGGTGGTCCAGGTAGTGGCGCATCAGGTCCAGGAGGGAGAGGACCTTGGGCTCCCCGTCCACGATGGCGAGGAGGTTCACCGTGAAGGAGGTCTGGAGGGCGGTGTGCTTGTAGAGCTGGTTCAGGACCACCTGGGGGTTGGCGCCCCGCTTGAGCTCAATGGCGATCCTCAGGCCCTGCCGGTCGGACTCGTCCCGGAGGCCCACGATGTCCTCAATCTTCTTGGCCTTGACCAGGGCGGCGATCTGGGCGATGAGGCTCGCCTTGTTCACCTGGTAGGGGATCTCCGTCACCACCAGGACGGGCCTCTGCCCCTTCTCCTCCACCCGCACCTTGGCCCGCACCTTAAGGCTTCCCCGCCCGGTGGCGTAGGCCTCCTTGATGCCCTTCTTGGAGAGCTTCCCCCCGGTGGGGAAGTCGGGGCCGGGGAGGTGGCGCATGACCTCTTCCAGGGTGATGGCGGGGTTTTCGATCATGGCCACCAGGGCGTCCACCACCTCGGAGAGGTTGTGGGGCGGGAGGCTCGTGGCCATACCCACGGCGATGCCGCTCGCCCCGTTCACCAGGAGGTTGGGGATGGCGGCGGGCAGGACCTCGGGCTCCTTGAGGGAGCCGTCGTAGTTGGGGCGGAAGTCCACCGTGTCCTTGTCAATGTCCAAAAGCATCTCCGCCCCGATGGGGGAAAGCCTGGCCTCGGTGTAGCGCTGGGCCGCCGGGGGGTCGCCGTCTATGGAGCCGAAGTTCCCCTGGCCGTCAATGAGGGGGTAGCGGAGGTTCCAGGGCTGGGCCATGCGCACCAGGGCGTCGTAGATGGCGGCGTCCCCGTGGGGGTGGTACTTGCCCATGACCTCGCCCACGATCTTGGCGCTCTTCACGTGCTTGCGTCCCGGCAGGACCCCTTCCTGGTAGGCGCCGAAGAGGATCCGCCTCTGGACCGGCTTGAGCCCGTCCCGCACGTCGGGCAGGGCCCGGTCCACGATGACGGACATGGCGTAGTTGATGAAGCTCTGCTTGAGTTCCTCGGTGATTTCTACAGGCAGTACCTGGGCCATAGCGCTCCTAGAAGGCGTTTAGACGCCACCTTCCATTATAGCACCGGGGGGCTTTGCGAATAAACGGGAAGAAATTCAGAAACCTTTGCCCCCTACCTCCAGGGTTTCCGCCAGGTAGACCAGGGCGAGCTTGTAGGAGAGGGGCCCGAAGCCGGAGACGATCCCCCGGCAGGCCGGAGCGGTCACGGAGTGGCGGCGGAACTCCTCCCGGGCGTGGAGGTTGGTGAGGTGGACCTCCACCACGGGGAGGGGTTGGGCACGGATGGCGTCCAGGAGGGCGTAGGAGTAGTGGGTGAGCGCCCCGGGGTTGAGGACGATGGCCAAGAACCCCTCCTGGTGGGCCTGCTGCACCCACTCAATGAGCTGGCCTTCGTAGTTCGTCTGCCGGAAGACCACCCCGAGGCCGAGCTCCGCCCCCCAGGCCTCGCAGAGGGCCTCGAGCTCCTCCAGGGTGGTGCGCCCGTAGACCTCGGGTTCCCGCCTGCCCAGAAGGTTCAGGTTGGGGCCGTTCAGGATGAGGACCATAGGGGCTCCTTTGCTTTTAAGGATACCCCGGGCCGGCTAAAGGCGGAGGAGGGAGAGGACCTCCACGTGGTGGGTGAAGGGAAAGAAATCGTAGGGGCGGGCGAAGGCGAGGCGGTAGCCCCCCTGGACCAGGGCCCCCACGTCCCGCGCCCAGGTGGCCGGGTCGCAGGACACGTAGAGGATCTCCCGGGGGCGGGTCTCCTTGAGGTAGGCCCGCACCTCGGGGGAAAGCCCCGCCCGGGGCGGGTCCACCACCACGAGGTCAAAGGCGCCCAGGGCCTCGGCCTTGCGGGCGTCCATGCGGAGGAAGCGGACGTTTTCTGCCCCGAGGCGTTTCCGGTCCATCTCCCCCCGGCGCACCGCCTCCTTGCTGATCTCCACCGCCACCACCTCCTCGTAGCGGGGGGAGAGGAGGAGGGAGAAGAGGCCCGATCCGGCGTAAAGCTCCAGCGCCCGCCTTCCCCCAAAGACCAGCGTGCGGGCTTCCTCCAAGAGGGCCCCCGCCGCCAAAGGGTTCACCTGGCTGAAGCTTTCCACGCTTACCGTGGCCTTTAGAGGGCCGAAGGCCTCGAGGAGGGTGCGCTCTCCGGCGAGGGGCGTAACCCGGCCCCGGAAGCGGCCCTTGGGGGAGGGCTCGGCCCAGACCACCCCGGCGAAGCCCTCCTGCAAAAGGGCCTTGGCGGGCCGCTTGAGGGCTTCCGGGCTTCCCCCAACGAGGCCGAGGAGGACCTTGCCCTCTAGGAGGCTTCCCCTAAGGGCCACCTCCTCCACGGGGAGGGGCCAGAGCTTGAGGACGTCAAAGGCCCAGGCCAAGGGTTCGGCGAGGAGGGGGTCCTTCTCCAGGCGGTAGAGCTCGTGGCTTTCCGGCAGGCGGTAGGCGAGCCCTCCCAGGGGGTAGCGGGCGTACTGGGCGGCGGTGCGGTAGGCGAGGGGCCTGGGGGAGGGGCGGATGGGGGCCAAGGGGGCCTCCAGCTTGGCGACCCGCTCCAGGGCGTCCCTCACCAGGGCCTCCTTCAGGGGGAGCTGGGCCTCGTAGACGAGGGGGAGGTCGGCCGAGGGGGGGAGGGGCTCGGGGTAGCGGCCGGGATGGGGCTCGAGGATCTCCGGGGCCTCCAGGAAGAGGGCGCCCTTTTTCCGCTTGGGCTCCCCCCGCACCAGCTCCCCGGGGAGGGCCCCCTTGACCAGGACCACCCCCCTTTCGGTGCGGCCCAGGCCGTACCCCCCGGGCACCAGTTTCTCCACGCGAAAGGTCAACACGCCTCTACCCTAGCCCCTTTGGCGCTATGATGGAAGGGTGATCCGGGTTCTTCTGGCGGACGACCACGCCCTTTTCCGCCAGGGGCTGAAAAGCCTTCTGGAGGCCGAGGGGGACTTCCGGGTGGTGGGGGAGGCCAAGGACGGATGGGAGGCCATGCGCCACGCCCTGGAGACCAAGCCCGACGTGATCCTCATGGACATCCAGATGCCGGGCCTGGACGGGGTGCAGGCCACCCAGGCCATCCTCAAGGAGTGGCCTCAGGCCAAGGTCATCATGCTCACCATGTACCGCCAGGACGCCTACGTCTTTGAGGCGGTGAAGGCGGGGGCCCGGGGCTACCTCCTCAAGGACGTGGACGCGAGGGAGCTGGTGGACGCCATCCGCCGCGTCCACGCAGGGGAGGTGCTTCTGGACGCGGAGCTTGCCGGGCACATCATCCAGGACTTCCGCGCCAAGAAGGAGGCCAGCCAGCCCCTCCACGCCGAGCTTTCCGAGCGCGAGGTCCAGATCCTGAGGCTGGTGGCCCAGGGGTACACCAACCAGGAGATCGCCGCCGAGCTCCAGCTTTCCGAGAAGACGGTGCGCAACCGCCTTTCGGAAATTTTCCAGAAGCTTCACCTCAACAACCGGACCCAGGCGGCCCTTTACGCCATCCGGGAGGGGTTGGCGAGGCCCGAAGAGTGAAGGTGGAGGACCCGCGGCGCTACCTCCTGGAGCTCGCCCCCCTTGCGGGGGAGGAGGCGAGGGGGGAGTACGTGGCCTCGAGGCTCCCCGGGGCCCGGAGGGACGGCCTCGGCAACGTCTGGGCCGGGGAGGGGAAGGTCCTTCTCCTGGCCCACCTGGACACCGTCCTCCCCCCGAAGCCCCCGAGGCGGGTGGGCGAGCGGCTCTATGCCCCTGGGGTGGGGGACAACACGAGCGGGGTGGCCGTCCTCCTTTCCCTTCCCGAGCTTCCCGGGGTGGTGCGGGGCTTCACCGTGGGGGAGGAGGGCCTCGGCAACCTCAAGGGGGCGCGGGCGTTGGTGGAGGCCCTCTCCCCTGAGGTGGTGGTGGCCGTGGACGGGTACCTGCCCGGGGTGGTGGACCGGGCCCTGGGCTCCGTGCGCCTTAGGGTCCGGCTTCAGGGGCCCGGGGGCCACGCCTGGGGGGACAGGCGGCTTCCCCACCCCGTGTTTGCCCTGGCGGAGGGGCTTTGCCGCGTTCGCGCCCTGGTGGAGGGGCGGGAGGACGCGAGCGTGAACGCGAGCGGCCTCGAGGGCGGCCAGGCGGTGAACGCAATCCCCCAGGAGGCGGCCTGCCTCCTGGAGGTCCGGGCCCTGGAGGAGGCGGCCCTGGCCGCCCTGCTCCAAGGGGTGGAGGCGGCCTTCGCCGAGGCCGCACGGGCCCACCGGGTCGGGCTCGCCCTCGAGGTCTTGGGCAGGCGGCCTGCGGGCCGGACCGCCACGCCCCGCCTCCTTCAGGCGGCGGAAAGGGCTTTGGCGGAGGTGGGGGAAAGGCCCCAGTGGCTTCCCGGTTCCACCGACGCCAGCGCCGCCGTTGAGCGGGGCATCCCCGCCTTGGGCTTCGGGGTGTACCGGGGCGGGGGGGCCCACACCCCGGAGGAGTGGGTCCTGCCGAGTAGCCTCCTGGAGGGCCAGCGGGCCCTCCTCGCCCTCCTCCGCGGGCTTGGCGTAGGATAAGGCGGTATGCGCGTCGGCTTGGTCCACGGCTTCCTCTCCCGCCGCTACCTGGACTTCTGGCGGGCCTACCTCGAGGCCCTGGGCGTGGAGGTGGTGGAGGCCGCGCCGCCTCCCTCCGACCTCCCCTTCTGCCTTCCCGTGCAGCGCCTCCTCGCCCAGGTGGAGGCCCTCAAGGAAGCGGGGGTGGACTACCTCCTCCTTCCCGACCTGCAGGGCGGGGTGGAGTCGGAGCGGGGCGGAGGGCAGTGCCCCTGGCTTTTGGACCTGGAGGCCGCCCTCCTCCGCTACTTCCCCGGCCTGCCCCCGGTGCTCAAGGTTCCGGCGGAGCTCTCCGAGCGGGTTTTGGGCCGGGCGGGAGAGGTGGGCCAGCTCCTCGTCCGCAACCCCATGCTCGTGGGCCGGGCCTTGGACCGTACCCGGAGGCTCCTCAAGCCTCCCCCGCCCCTCCCCACGCCCCAGGGGAGCGTGGGGGTCGTGGCCCAGCCCTACCTCCTGGAGGAGCCCGCCTTCCGCCGGGAGGTGGAGGCGGCCCTGAGGGCCCACGGCCTCGAGGCCTACTTCCCCGACCTACCCCCCGAGCGGCTTCGGGAGGAGGCGGACCGGCTTCTCCCCGTGGACCTGCCCACGGACCGGGAGCTCGTGGGGGCGATCCACTACCTGGGGCGGCTCGGCCGGGTCAAGGGCCTCGCCCTCGTGGTCTCCTACGCCTGCCCCCCCATCCCGGGCCTCATGCGCAAGGCGGCCCGGCGCCTGGGCAAGCCCTACCGCCTCCTCACCCTGGGGGAGGACTGGCAGGAGCCCCTCGCCGCCCTCAAGGCGGAGATGGAAAAGGGCGACCGGGGGGGCTAGCGCCCCCCCGGCGGAAGGGCCGCTTACTTCTTGACCTTCTCCTTCAGGGCCTTGCCGGGCTTGAAGGCGGGATACTGGGTGGCGGGGATCTTGATCTTCTCCTTGGTGCCCGGCTTCACCCCGGTGCGGGCCTTGCGCTTGCGCACCTCAAAGGTGCCGAAGCCCGTGAGCTGGACCTTGCTCCCGTTGGCCAAGGCCTCCTCCACCTTGGCCAGCAGGGCGTCCACCATGGCCTTCACGTCCTTCTTCTTGAGCCCGGTGGCCTGGGCCACCTGGTCCACCAGATCCGCTTTGGTCACCGTCTTCTTCTCAGCCATCTCTCACCTCCTCGCTTCTTTGCCCTTCCGGGCGGAATATATCACGCTTAAGGGTGCTTCTCAAGGTCTGGTCCCTTTTCTATAAAAATCCGCAGCTACGTACTTCAGCGGAAGTATTAGCTCCCCCAGTACCGGGGGGGCAGAAGATCCCGTACCCGGGCCTCAATCTCCCGGGTGAGCGCTTCCAGCTCCCGGTGGGAAACCTTGGACTTCCTGGGAACCGGTATGGGGTCCCCATAGACCACCCGCACGGGGCGGCAGGGGCGGAAGAACTTCTTCCCTACGGGCCAGGCTTCCTCCGTGCCCACCACGGCCACGGGGACCACGGGGCTTCCCGTGCGCAGGGCGATGGCCGCCACCCCTGTCTTGAAGGGCTGGAGCTTGCCGGTGCGGCTCCGGGTGCCTTCCGGGAAGATGCCGAAGGCCATGCCCCGCTCCAGGGCGCGGATGGCGCCCTTCACGGCGCTTAAGTCCCCACTTCCCCGCTCCACGGGGATGGCGTAGAACCGGGGGAGGAGCCAGGAGAGGAAGGGCAGGCGGAAGACGTCCGCCCGGGCCATGAAGCTCACGGGGCGCCGGATCCCCGCCCCGACGACGATGGGGTCCAGGATGGAGAGGTGGTTCGCCGCCAGGATCACGGGGCCTTCGGCCGGGACCTTCTCCGCGCCTTCCACCCGGTAGTGGAAGAGAAGGCGGAGAAGGAAGCGGGCCAGGCGCCAGGAGGCCCGGTAGACGGGGTTGGGCTGGGCTGCGCTCACGGGGCCTAGTCTAAGGCCTTGAGGGCCCGGCCCGCCTCCAGGTGGGCGAGGCGGAGGGGCTCGGGGAGGCGGAAGCGGGTGGGCAGGCGGCGCACGAAGCGGAGGGCCTCCTCGAGGCCCACCCGGTGCCCGGGGGAGACGTAGAGGGGCTTCACTCCCGTGCGGCTCCGGTAGACGTAGCCCAGCGGGCGGCCGTCCGGGGCGAGGAGGCGCACCGCCGCCCCCTTTTCCTCGGGCAAGGGGGCTTCGGGCCTGCCGTAGAGGAGCCGCTTGGCCACGCCCACGCTGGGAAGGTCCAGGTGGACCCCCAGGTGGCTCGCGATCCCCAGGCCCCGGGGGTGGGCCACCCCCTGGCCGTCCACCAGGAGGGCCTCCGGGGCCTCGGGAAGGGCGGCGAGGGCCTCCAGGTAGGCCGGGGCCTCGCGGAAGGAGAGGAGGCCGGGGACGTAGGGGAAGAGGGCCTCCTCGGGGAGGAACGCGGTGGCCACGTGGAGGGGGCCTTTTTCCAGGTCGTAGAGGAGGGCCACGGCCACGAGGGGCCGGCCCCGCTTGTGGGAGGCGTCCAGGGCGGCGATCCGCCGCACCCCCTCTAGGCTTCCCGCAAGCTGCACCTTTTTCGCCAGGGCCCGCTGCAGGGCCAGGGCCTCCTCGGGGCGGGCGGGCTTGGGGAAGGGGGGCGGGCGCACGGCCTAGGTGACCTCCCGGAGGCGCTCTAAAAGCCCGTGGTCCCCGGGGTCCACTCCGTAGAGGAGGGCGAGGTAGTAGGCGGTCCAGGCCATCCGGTACCAGAGGGCCATGACCTGGGCGAGGCGGTTGGCCCCCGTGGCGGGGACCTCGGCCAAGGCGTCCACGCGGGACTCCAGGATCTCCTTGGCCAAGGCCGCCTCCTCCCCCGGGCCCAGGAGGACCGCCGCCAGGGGGTCCCCTTGCTCGTGGCGGGCCTCGAGGCCCACGAGGAAGAACTCCAGGGCGCTCGGGGGCGGGGTTAGGGAGAGGCTTTTGGCCACGCGGGCGAAGAGGGTCTGCACCGCCCCCTCCAGGGGCCGGAAGAGGGGGCTATAGAAGAGGGGGAGGCGCTCCAGGAGGGTGTAGGCCAGGAACTTGGCCGGGTTCTCCTCCACGGGCACCTCGGGGCCCAAGCGGCGCCTTTCCTCCAGGAGGGCCTCGTCCACGGAGCGGAGCACCTCCTCCCGGCCCGTGGCCAGGAGGAGGAAGCGGAGGTAGCGGTAGGGGGCGAGGGGGCTTGGGGGGATGTGGACCTCCACCCCGGGCCGGAAGCCCACCCGCACCACCCTGGCCCGCCCCGTCTCCGCCAGGAGGGCCATCCCCGCCGCCTCCCCCAGGTCGTACCCTCCCTCGAGGAGGAAGAGGGTCCCCTCCTCCCCCCAGTCGGGGAGGCCGGAGAGGAGGGCGGCGAACTGCCCCTCCCCGTAGCCCAAGGCGGCGTGGGGCCCCGGGTAGGCCTCCCCGGGGACGGGGCCCGTGCCCACCAGGTCCCTAAGCTCCAGGGCGAGCCCCGTGCGGTCTACAAGGTAGGTCTCCTCGCGGTCCAGGTCGCGCATATCCCTTATGCTAAGCCCGTGAGGCGGTTGGAGCCCAAACCCGTGGCGCGGATCTGGGGGGGAAGCGGCCTCGGCTTCGGCCCCGGGATCGGGGAGGTCTGGCTCGCCGAGGCCCCCCTGCTCGTGAAGCTCCTTGACCCCGCGGACTGGCTTTCCGTCCAGGTCCACCCGCCCCACGAGTACGCCCTCCGGGTGGAGGGGAAGCCGGGGAAGTACGAGGCCTGGTACGTCCTCTCCCCGGGGGAGCTGGTCTACGGCCTGGCCCGCCCCGTGAGCCGGGAGGAGCTTCGGGAAAGGGCCTTGGCCGGGACCCTGGAGGAGGTGCTGCGCCGCGTCCGGGTGGAGCCGGGTCAGGTCCTCTACCTGCCCGCGGGGACGATCCACGCCCTGGGCCCGGGGGTCCGGGTCTACGAGGTCCAGACCCCCTCGGACCTCACCTACCGCCTCTACGACTACGGCAGGCCGCGGGAGCTCCACCTGGAGAAGGCCCTGGACGTGGCCATCCTGGAGCCCACCCCCCTCACCCTGCCCCCGCCCGAGCCGGTCTTGGGCGGGGAGAGGCTCCTTTCCACCCCCTTCTTTGACCTTTTGCGCTATCCCTTGGCGGGGGAGCTTAGGGTGCGGGCGGAGGGCCCCACCCTCCTCACCCTCCTCGAGGGGGAGGCCCGGCTTAAGGAGGAGGTCATGCGGCCGCCCGCCACCCTCCTTTTGGAGCCCGGGGAGGAGGCGGTCTTCCGGGGCGAGGGGCTCTGGCTTGCCGCCGTGGCCAAGGAGGGGGCGTGATGCTGCTGGCTTGCGCCCCCTTAGGCCAGAAGGGTGAAGGAAGCGAGGGATATGGGCTGGACGAAGGAGGAGCTTGACCGGTACCACCGGCAGATGATCCTGCCCCAGGTGGGCCCCGAGGGGCAGGAGCGGCTGAAGCGGGCCTCGGTGGTGGTGGTGGGGGCCGGGGGGCTTGGGGTTCCCGTCCTCCAGTACTTGGTGGCGGCCGGTGTGGGGCGGGTAGGGGTGGTGGAGATGGACCGGGTGGAGGTTTCCAACCTCCACCGCCAGGTGCTCTACACCACCGAGGACGTGGGCGAGCCCAAGGCCCTGGTGGCCCAGAAGCGGCTCCAGGCCCTGAACCCCCTGGTCCGGGTGGAGACCTACCCGGTGCGCCTCACCTCGGAGAACGCCCTGGAGATCCTCAGGCCCTACGACCTCGTGGTGGACGCCTCGGACAACTTCCCCACCCGCTACCTGGTGAACGACGCCGCCGTCCTTCTCGGCAAGCCCTTGGTTTTCGGGGCCATTTACCAGTTTGACGGCCAGGTGGCTGTCTTCCATCACCCCACCGCCCAAGGGGAGATGGGCCCCTGCTACCGCTGCCTCTTCCCCAAGCCGCCTCCGCCCGGTGCGGTGCCCTCTTGCGCCGAGGCCGGGGTCTTCGGCGTCCTGCCGGCGGTGGTGGGGAGCCTGATGGCCGCCGAGGCCCTCAAGGTTCTTTTGGGGATCGGTAAGCCCCTGGCGGGACACCTCCTGCTCTACGACGCCCTCGAGGCCAGCTTCCGCAAGCTCACGGTGCGGCGCAACCCCCGTTGCCCCGTCTGCGGGGACGAGCCCACCCAGAGGGAGCTCGTGGACTACGAGGCCTTCTGCGGCCTGCGCTGAGGCTACTCCTCCCCGCGGGCGAAGGGGTATGATGCACTCGGTGCACCCCTGGGGTGCGGACAAGGAGGCAGCATGGAAGTGGCACGCGGTCTGGAAGGCGTTCTCTTCACGGAAAGCCGGATGTGCTACATTGACGGCCAGCAGGGGAAGCTCTACTACTACGGCATCCCCATCCAGGAGCTGGCGGAGAAGAGCAGCTTTGAGGAAACCACCTTCCTCCTCCTCCACGGGAGACTGCCGCGAAGGCAGGAGCTGGAGGAGTTCTCGGCCGCCCTCGCCCGGCGCCGCGCCCTGCCCGCCCACCTTCTGGAGTCCTTCAAGCGCTACCCCGTCTCCGCCCACCCCATGAGCTTCCTGCGCACGGCGGTCTCCGAGCTCGGGATGCTGGACCCCACCGAGGGGGACATCTCCCGGGAAGCCCTCTACGAGAAGGGGCTTGACCTCATCGCCAAGTTCGCCACCATCGTGGCCGCCAACAAGCGCCTCAAGGAGGGCAAGGAGCCCATCCCGCCCCGGGAGGACCTCTCCCACGCCGCCAACTTCCTCTACATGGCGAACGGGGTGGAGCCCTCCCCCGAGCAGGCCCGCCTCATGGACGCGGCCCTCATCCTCCACGCCGAGCACGGCTTCAACGCCAGCACCTTCACCGCCATCGCCGCCTTTTCCACCCAGACCGACCTCTACTCGGCCATCACCGCCGCCGTGGCCTCCCTCAAGGGGCCGCGCCACGGCGGGGCCAACGAGGCCGTGATGCGCATGATCCAGGAGATCGGCACCCCCGAGCGGGCCCGGGAGTGGGTGCGGGAGAAGCTGGCCAAGAAGGAGCGCATCATGGGCATGGGCCACCGGGTCTACAAGGCCTTTGACCCCAGGGCCGGGGTCCTGGAAAAGCTCGCCCGGTTGGTGGCGGAGAAGCACGGCCACTCCAAGGAGTACCAGATCCTGAAGATCGTGGAGGAGGAGGCGGGGAAGGTCCTGAACCCCAGGGGCATCTACCCCAACGTGGACTTCTACTCCGGGGTGGTCTACTCCGACCTGGGCTTTAGCCTAGAGTTCTTCACCCCCATCTTTGCCGTGGCCCGGATCTCGGGCTGGGTGGGGCATATCCTGGAGTACCAGGAGCTGGACAACCGCCTCCTCCGCCCCGGGGCCAAGTACATCGGGGAGCTGGACGTGCCCTACGTCCCCCTCGAGGCCCGGGAGTAGCCGCCTCAGGGCCTAGGGAAAGGGGCCGCAGGAGGCGGCCCCTTCTTGTACACTAGAGGGCATGACCGGTCGGTCAGCGGCACCCCTTCTCCGCCGCCTCTGGCCCTACGTGGGCCGGTACCGCTGGAGGTACCTGTGGGCGGTGCTCGCGGGCCTCGTCTCCATCTTTTTCTTCGTCCTCACCCCCTACTTCCTTCGCCTGGCCGTGGACGCGGTCCAGGCGGGGGAGGGCTTCGGGGTCTACGCCCTCGCCATCGTGGCCTCCGCCGCCCTTTCCGGCCTCCTCTCCTACGCGATGCGGCGGCTCGCCGTGGTGGCGAGCCGCCAGGTGGAGTACGACCTGAGGCGGGACCTCTTCCACCACCTCCTCACCTTGGACCGGGACTTCTACCACAAGCACCGGGTGGGGGACCTGATGAACCGCCTGAACACCGACCTCTCGGCCGTGAGGGAGATGGTGGGCCCGGGGATCCTCATGGGAAGCCGCCTCTCCTTTTTGGTCCTCCTCGCCTTTCTCTCCATGTACGCCGTGAACGCCCGCCTCGCCTTCTACCTCACCCTCATCCTCCCCGGCATCTTCCTCGCCATGCGCTTCCTCCTGCGGCTCATTGACCACCGCTACCGGGAGGCCCAGGAGGTCTTTGACCGGATCAGCACCCTGGCCCAGGAGGCCTTCAGCGGCATTCGGGTGGTCAAGGGGTACGCCCTGGAGCGGCGGATGGTGGCCTGGTTCCAGGACCTGAACCGCCTCTACGTGGAGAAGAGCCTGGCCCTGGCCCGGGTGGAGGGCCCCCTCCACGCCCTCCTCGGCTTTTTGATGGGCTTCGCCTTCCTCACCGTCCTCTGGGCCGGGGGCGCCATGGTGGTCCGGGGGGAGCTGAGCGTGGGGGAGCTCGTCCAGTTCAACGCCTACCTGGCCCAGCTCACCTGGCCCATCCTGGGCCTCGGCTGGGTCATGGCCCTGTACCAGCGGGGGCTCACGAGCCTAAGGCGCCTCTTTGAGCTTCTGGACGAGAAGCCCGCCATCCGGGACGAAGACCCCCTGCCCCTCGTTCTGGAGGACCTCTCCGGGGAGGTGCGCTTTGAGGGGGTGGGCCTGAAGCGGGAGGGGCGCTGGCTCCTTAGGGGCCTCACCCTCACGATCCCCGAAGGGATGACCCTGGGCATCACCGGGCGCACGGGCTCGGGCAAGAGCCTCCTCGCCGCCCTCGTCCCCAGGCTTTTGGACCCGAGCGAGGGCCGGGTCTACGTGGGCGGGCACGAGGCGAGGCGCATTCCCTTGGCCGTCCTCCGCAAGGCCGTGGGGGTCGCTCCCCAGGAGCCCTTCCTCTTCAGCGAGACGATTTTGGAGAACATCGCCTTCGGCCTGGACGAGGTGGACCGCGAGCGGGTGGAGTGGGCGGCCCGGCTTGCCGGGATCCACGAGGAGATCCTCGCCTTTCCCAAGGGGTACGAGACGGTCCTCGGGGAGCGGGGCATCACCCTCTCCGGCGGCCAGCGGCAGCGGGTGGCCCTGGCCCGGGCCCTGGCCAAAAGGCCCAAGATCCTCATCCTGGACGACGCCTTAAGCGCCGTGGACGCCGAGACGGAGGCCCGGATCCTCCAGGGGCTGAAAACGGTGCTCGGCAAGCAGACCACCCTCCTCATCTCCCACCGCACCGCGGCCCTCCGCCACGCCGACTGGATCATCGTCCTGGACGAGGGGAGGATCGTGGAGGAGGGGACCCACGAGAGCCTCCTTCAGGCCGGAGGCCTCTACGCGGAGATGGACCGCTTGCAGAAGGAGGTGGAGGCGTGACGGAGGACACCTACAGCAAGGCCTTTGACCGGGCCCTCTTCGCCCGCATCCTGCGCTACGTCTGGCCCTACCGCCTCCAGGTCGTCCTCGCCCTCCTTTTCCTCCTGGTGGTGACCCTGGCCGCCACCGCCACCCCCCTCTTCTTCAAGTGGGCCATTGACCTGGCCTTGGTGCCCACGGAGCCCAGGCCCCTTGCCGAGCGCTTCCACCTCCTCCTTTGGATCAGCCTGGGCTTCCTCGCCGTGCGCGCCGTCCACTTCGCCGCCACCTACGGCGAGACCTACCTCATCCAGTGGGTGGGGCAGCGGGTCCTCTTTGACCTCAGGAGCGACCTTTTCGCCAAGCTCATGCGCCTCCACCCGGGCTTCTACGACCGAAACCCCGTGGGCCGGCTCATGACCCGGGTCACCTCCGACGTGGACGCCATCAACCAGTTCATCACCGGCGGGCTCGTGGGGGTGATCGCCGACCTCTTCACCCTGGTGGGCCTCCTCGGCTTCATGCTGTTTTTGAGCCCCAAGCTCACCCTGGTGGTCCTCCTGGTGGCCCCGGTCCTCCTCGCCGTCACCACCTGGGTGCGGCTCGGGATGCGCTCCGCTTATCGGGAGATGCGCCTGAGGCTTGCCCGGGTCAACGCCGCCCTCCAGGAGAACCTCTCCGGGGTGGAGACGATCCAGCTTTTCGTCAAGGAAAGGGAGCGGGAGGAGAAGTTTGACCGGCTCAACCGCGACCTCTTCCGGGCTTGGGTGGAGATCATCCGCTGGTTCGCCCTCTTCTTCCCCGTGGTGGGCTTCCTGGGGGACTTCGCCGTGGCCAGCCTGGTCTACTACGGGGGCGGGGAGGTGGTGCGGGGCGCCGTCTCCTTGGGGCTTCTCGTGGCCTTCGTGGACTACACCCGCCAGCTCTTCCAGCCCCTCCAGGACCTCTCGGACAAGTTCAACCTCTTCCAGGGGGCCATGGCGAGCGCCGAGCGGATCTTCGGTGTCCTGGACACGGAGGAGGAGCTCAAGGACCCCGAGGACCCCACGCCCATCCGCGGCTTCCGGGGGGAGGTGGAGTTCCGGGACGTCTGGCTCGCCTACACCCCCAAGGGGGTGGAGCCCACGGAGAAGGACTGGGTGCTTAAGGGCGTTTCCTTCCGCGTCCGCCCCGGGGAGAAGGTGGCCCTGGTGGGGGCCACGGGGGCGGGGAAGACCAGCGTGGTGAGCCTCATCGCCCGCTTCTACGACCCCCAGAGGGGGTGCGTCTTCTTGGACGGGGTGGACGTGCGGCGCTACCGGCAGGAGGAGCTGCGCCGCCACGTGGGCATCGTCCTGCAGGAGCCTTTCCTCTTCTCGGGGACCGTCTTGGACAACCTGCGCCTCTTTGACCCCAGCCTTCCCCCGGAGCGGGTGGAGGAGGTGGCCCGCTTCCTCGGGGCCCACGAGTTCATCCTGCGCCTGCCCCAGGGCTACCAGACGGTCCTCGGGGAGCGGGGGGCGGGGCTTTCTACGGGGGAGAAGCAGCTCCTTGCCCTCGTGCGGGCTCTTCTCGCGAGCCCTGACATCCTCCTCATCCTGGACGAGGCCACGGCCAGCGTGGACTCGGAGACGGAGAAGCGCCTCCAGGAGGCCCTCTACAAGGCCATGGAGGGGAGGACCTCCCTCATCATCGCCCACCGCCTTTCCACCATCCGCCACGTGGACCGCATCCTCGTCTTCCGCAAGGGGAGGCTCGTGGAGGAGGGGAGCCACGAGGAGCTTCTGGCCAAGGGCGGTTATTACGCCGCCTTGTACCGGCTTCAGTTCCAGGAGGCGTGAGTGACCTACGGGGAGGCTTTGGCCTGGCTCTACGCGAGGCGGCGCACGGGGGATCGGGGGACCCATAGGGTGAGGGCCCTCCTCGCCCGGCTCGGCCACCCGGAGGCGGGCTTCCTTGCGGTCCACGTCCTGGGGACCAACGGGAAGGGGAGCGTGGTGGCCTACCTCGAGGCCGCCTTCCGCGCCGCGGGCCTCGCCTACGGGGCCTACACCAGCCCCCACCTCGTGGACTTCCGAGAGAGGATCCGCACCCACCTGGGGCCCGTCCCCCGGGAGGCGGTGGTCCGGTTCGTGGCCTGGGCGAGGGAGGAGGCCTGGGAGGAGCCCCCGGGCTTCTTTGACCTGGCCACCGCCCTCGCCTTCCTCCATTTCCGGGAGAGGGGGGTGGCGCTGGCCGCGGTGGAGGCAGGGGTGGGGGGGGAGAAGGACGCGACGAACGCCCTTTCCCGCGTGGCCCTCACCGTGCTCACCAACGTGGGGGAGGACCACCTCGAGGCCCTGGGGGGTACCCTCGAGGCCGTGGCCCGGGAGAAGGCGGGGGCCTTCCGCCCTGGGGTGCCGGTGGTCACGGGGGCGAGGGGGGTGGGGCTGGAGGTGGCCCGCAAGGTGGCGGAAGAACGGGGGGCGCCCCTTTACGTCCTGGACCCCGAGGACCCCCTCTTCGCCCTTCCCGCCCCGCCCGGCCTCAGGGGGGCCTACCAGGAGGAAAACGCCCGCCTGGCTGCCGCTGCCCTGAGGCTTTTGGGCCTTCCCGAGGCGGCCATTGCCCGGGGGCTTCGGGAGGCGCGGCACCCGGGGCGCATGGAGCGCTTCCTCCTTAAGGGGGTGGAGGTCTATTTGGACGGGGCCCACAACCCCCCGGCGGCGGAGGCCCTGGCCCGGGAGTTCCCCGCCTACCACCTAGTCTTTGGCGCCTTTCCCCGGAAGGACGTGAAGGGCGTCCTCGCCCACCTCCTCCCCAAGGCGCAAAGCGTCCGCTACACCCGGGCGGGGGAAGGGGCCTTGGGCGGAGAGCTCGGGACCCCCTTCTTTGCGGACCCCTGGGAGGCCCTGGAGGACGCTTTAGGGTGGGCGAAGGCGGACGGGCTTCCGGTCCTCGCCACGGGCTCCCTGTACCTGGTGGGGAGGCTCAGGGAGCGGTTAGTCCCGGGCCTCGGCGAGGACCTTCCCTGAGGTGTCGGCGAAGACCACGCGGCGCACCTTCTGGAGCTCCAAAACCACGTAGGGGCTGGTGAGGGCCTGGGTGGTGATGGTCCCGGGCCTGGGGGTGCTGAGGCTCAGGACCACCCGGGCCGTCTCCCCGGCGTAGGTGACCCCCACGACCTTGAGGCCGTACCCCCCCGTGGGCTTCAGGCCCCAGAAGAAGGCGGCCACGCTCCGGTTGCGGAAGTCCACCGCGGGGGCGGCGGGGCGGGGGAGCTGGTTGCCCACCGCCAGGGCCCAGAGGCGGTTGAAGCTCGTGGGGTCGTTGGCGAGGAGGGCGAGGGGGGCCTCCTCCTGGTAGGCCGCCTGGGTGCCTTGGCCGAGGACGCGGAAGATGGGGGCCGGGGGCATGACCAGCTCCAGCTTAAGCCCGTACTGGACCTGGAGGCGGGCGATGCGGTAGGCGTCGGGGGCGGGGCTTAGGCGGAGAGGGGGCAGGGGGGGTTCCCGGAGCTCAAAGACCACCACGGACTTCCCCCCCCTTCGGGCCAGGACCTCGCGCAGGACCACGGCGGACTCCTCCTCCGTGAGGGGGTAGAGCCTTGGGGTCTGGTAGTTCGCTGGCTGCACCAGGGTCCGTTCCTCTCCCTCCCCCAAGCTTCCCGTGAGCCGCACCCAGCCCACCCCGTCGTAAAGCCAGGTGGCGAGGAGGGGGGCTTGGGCGCGCACCTGGAGGAGGCTCCCCGATACCCCGCGGACCGCCTCGGCCACCGGGGGCCTCGAGGGGTAGGTGGCCCGCAACACCGGGCTTCCCTCCACCCAAAGCGCCCCGGGGAAGGCCCAGAGGTTCTCCCCCTGGGGGGCCTCGAGGCGGAGGGGGCGCCCGTCCAGCTCCACCACCCGGGGCTCGCCGTAGAAGTAGGTCCACCGCTCCGTGGCCTCGGGGAAGAGGAACTGCACCTCGGTCACCCGGTAGCCCGAGCCTTCCAGCACCTGGCAGGCGGAAAGAAGGAGGAGGAGCGCCGCGAGAAGGCCTTTCCTCATGGCCCCATGATACCCCTTCGCCCCTCGCCTTCCGTTGAGGTTCCCTTTAGCGGCTCCTGGGGTCCAGGGCGTCCCGGAGGCCGTCTCCCAGGAGGTTGAAGGCGAGGACGGTGAGCATGATGAAAAGCCCCGGGAAGATCATGGTCCAGGGGGCGTTCATGGCGTAGCCCCCCTTGAAGCTGTCGGCGATCATCGCGCCCCACTCCGGGGCGGGGGGCTGGGCGCCGAGGCCCAGGAAGCCGAGGGCGGCGGCCTCGAGGGTGGCCGTCCCGATGGACAGGGTGGCCTGGACCACGAGGGGAGGCAGGGTGCCCGGGAGGATGTGCTTGAAGAGGATCCGGCCGTTCCCCGCTCCCAGGGCGACGGCCGCTTGGACGAAGTCCTGCTCCCTCAAGGAGAGGACCATGGAGCGGGCGAGGCGGATGTAGACGGGGATCTGCACCACGCCGATGGCGATCATGGCGTTTTGCAGGCTCGGCCCAGCCACGGCCACGATGGCGATGGCGAGGAGGGTGCCGGGGAAGGCGAGGAGGAGGTCGGCGAGCCAGCCGATGGCCACCTCCGTCCGCCCCCGGAAGAAGCCGGCGATGAGGCCCAAAAGGGTGCCCGCCACGAGGCCGATCCCCACGGAGAGGACCCCCACCTGGAGGGAGATGCGGCTTCCGTGGAGGACCCGGGTGAAGATGTCCCGCCCCAGGTGGTCCGTGCCGAAGGGGTGCTCCAGGGAGGGGGGCTTGAGGCGGTTGAGGTAGTCGCGGTCCGTGGTGGGGTCGTAGGGCTTGAGCACCGGGATGAAGAGGGCGAGGAGGACCAGGGCCAGGGTGAGGGCCAGGCCCACCTTGCCCGAGGGCGACTTGAGGAACCGCTTGAAGGCTTGACGGGTAGGGCTTTCCATGGCTCACCTGTACTGGATGCGGGGGTCCAGAAGGGCGTAGGACAGGTCCACGATCAGGTTGATGAGGACGAAGCTCGTGGCCACCACCAGCACCCCGGCCTGGACCACGGGGTAGTCCCGGTTCAGGATCCCCTCGTAGATGTAGGAGCCGATGCCGGGCCAGGAGAAGATGGTCTCGGTGAGGATGGCCCCGCCGAGGAGGGTGCCGAACTGGAGGCCCACGATGGTCACCACGGGAAGCAGGGCGTTCCTGAGGGCGTGCTTCAGGATCACCTGCCGCTCCGCCAGCCCCTTGGCCCGGGCGGTGCGCACGTAGTCCTGGGAGAGGACCTCCAGCATGGCGCTTCGGGTGATGCGGGTGATGATGGCCAGGGGGATGGTGCCCAGGGTAATGGCGGGGAGGACGAGGTGCCGCAGGGCGTCCCAGGTCACGTGGGGCTTCCCCGCGAGGAGGCCGTCCAGAAGGAGGAAGCCCGTGAGGGGCTGGAAGTCTATGGAGAGGTCGGTGGAGAGCCGGCCCCCCGTGGGCAGCCAGTGGAGGTTCACGGCGAAGAGGTAAACGAGGAGGAGCCCCAGCCAGAAGACGGGCATGGACACCCCCACCAGGGAGAAGGACATGGAGAGGGTGTCCCACAGGGTGTTCCGCCGCAGGGCGGCGAGGATGCCGATGGGGATCCCCAGGAGGACGGCGAGGGCGGTGGCGGCCAGGGCCAGCTCAAAGGTGGCGGGCCAGCGCCGCTTCAGCTCCTCGGCCACGGGGATGGTGGAGACGGCGCTCGTGCCCAGGTCGCCCCGGAGGACGTTGCCCAGGAAGGTGAGGTACTGGACGTAAAGGGGCTTGTTGAGGCCCAGCTTTTCCCGGAGCTTGGCGATCTCCTCCGCCGAGGCCCGCTCGCCGAGAAGGGCCTCGGCGGGGTCCCCGGGGATGAGCTGGAGGAAGAGGAAGACCAAAAGGGTGATCCCCAGCAGGACGGGGATGAGGCCCAAAAGCCGTTTTAGAAAGTAGGCTCCCATCTTTTCGCTCAAGAAACCCGGGACCCCCTTAAGGGGGCCCCGGGAGGTCGGGGATTACCGCTTGTCCACGGCCTCAAAGGACTCGGAGCCCAAGGGGCTCGGGGTCCAGCCCGTGACGTTCTTCCGCTTGGCCAGGAGGGGCTGGGAGTGGACGATGGGCACCCGCAGGGCCAGGTCAAAGGTGAGCTCGTCCACCCGCTGGTAGATGGCCTCCCGCTCCTTGCCCGGGGTGGTGGCCCCCTTGACGAGAAGCTCGTTGAGCTCGGGGATCACGAGGTTCTTGCCCTGGGGGTCAAAGAGGTCGGCGATGGGGCCCAGGAAATGGGGGTCATAGAAGTTCTGCGGGTCGCCGTAGTCGCCGTTCCAGCCCAGCATGTAGGCCTGGAAGCCCGGGGACTTCTTGCGGTCGGCCAGGTAGCTCGCCCAGTCCTTGGTCTGGAGCTTCACCCGGATGCCGATGGCGGAGAGGTCGGCGGCCATGGCCTCGGCGATCTCCTTGGGGGTGGGGAAGTAGGGCCGGGAGACGGGCATGTACCAGAGCTCGAGGTCAAACCCGTTCGGGTAGCCCGCCTGGGCCAGGAGAGCCTTGGCCTTTTGCGGGTTGAACTCGTAGTCCGTGACCTTGGGGGACTGGAAGGCCTTCATGGAGGGCGGGGTGAAGTGCCCGTCCGTGACGCCGAGCCTGCCCCAGAAGGCCTGGACGATGGCCTTCTTGTTGATGGCCATGGCGATGGCCTGGCGCACGCGCTTGTCGGCGAGGGGCTTGTGGGAGGGGTTCAGGGCTAGGTAGCCCACGTTGAAGGAGGGGCGGAAGACGGCGTCCAGGTTGGGGTCGGCCTCGAGGTCCCGCAGGTTGGAGGGCGGGATGTCCGTGGTGAAGTCAATGGTGCCCGCCTTGAGGGCGGCGAGGCGGGCGGCCGGGTCCTTGATCACCTTGAAGACCAGGCGGTCCACCTTAGGGAGGCCCGGCTTCCAGAAGTTGGGGTTCCGCTCCAGGACGATCTGGTCCCCGGGCCGCCACTCCACCAGGCGGAAAGGGCCGGTGCCTATAGCGCTCCCGGTGGGGGAGCCGTACTTGGCCCCGTCCTTCTTGATGGCGGTGGGGCTTGCGATGCCGAAGTAGCCGGAGCCGATGGCGGCGGGGAAGGCGGGGAAGGGCTTGGAGAGGACGAAGCGGATGGTGTACTTGTCCACCACCTGGATTTCCTTCAGAATAGATCCCTCCTCCCCCTTGGAGCCGCCGAAGAGGTAGGGCCAGATCTCGTACCGGGCGGCGGCGTCAATCCGGGTGGGGTTCTTGGGGTCCCACCAGCGCTCCACGTTGAACTTCACCGCCTCGGCGGTGAGCTCGGTGCCGTCGTGGAACCGCACCCCCCGGCGGAGCCGGAAGGTCCAGACCGTGGCCTCCTTGTTGCTCTCCCAGCTTTCGGCGAGACCGGGGACGGGCTCCGTGGTGCCCGGCTTGAAGTCCACCAAGGTGTCGTAGATCTGGTGCTGCACGTAGATGGAGATGCCGTCGGTGATGTTGCCGGGCTCGAGGCTCACCGGCTCCCCGTTGGACCCGAAGACCAGGGTCTTCTGGGCCATCCCGAGGCTCAGCGCCGCCAAAAGGCCTACCAGGAGTTTCTTCATACCCGCTCCTTTCCGGGGCTTGCCCCTTAGGTGTACAGGCGAAGTATAAAGCGCCCCCCCTCGGGGGCGCAAGCCTGGGATAGGGAGCTACCCCTCCCCCAGGTAGGCCTTCTGCACCTCGGGGTTTTCCGCAAGCTCCTTGGCCGGGCCGGACAGGGTGATCTCCCCCGTGGCCAGCACGTAGCCCCGGTGGGCGACCTGGAGGGCGAGGCGGGCGTTCTGCTCCACGAGGAGGATCGTCCGCCCCTCCTGGTTGAGCTTCTGGACGATCTCAAAGATGAAGTCCACCAGAACGGGGGCGAGGCCCATGGAGGGCTCGTCCATGAGGAGGATCCTCGGGTTTTGCATCAGGGCCCGGCCGATGGCGAGCATCTGCTGCTCCCCGCCCGAAAGCGTCCCCCCCTTCTGCTGGCGGCGCTCGTAGAGCCGGGGAAAGAGCTGGTAGACCTGCTCTTTCCGCTCCTGGATCACCTTGCGGTCGTTTTCCAGGTAGGCCCCGATCTCCAGGTTCTCCTCCACCGTGAGCCGGGGGAAGATCCGCCGCCCCTCGGGGACGTGCCCCACCCCGAGGGCCACGATCTCGTGGGCGGGGAGGCGGTGGATGGGCCTGCCCTGGAAGAGGACCTCCCCCTGCCTCGGCTTCACCAAGCCGCTGATGGTGCGCAGGGTGGTGGTCTTCCCGGCGCCGTTGGAGCCGATGAGGGTGACGATCTCCCCCTCCTCCACCGTGAGGGAGATGCCCTTCAGGGCATGGATGTGCCCGTAGTAGGTGTGGACGTTTTTGAGCTCCAGGAGGCTCATGCGGCACCTCCCGCGGCCCCCCGGCCCAGGTAGGCCTCGATGACCCGGGGGTTTTTGCGCACCTCCTCGGGCTTTCCTTCGGCGATCTTGGAGCCGTAGTCCAGCACGGCGATCCGGTCGGAGATGCGCATCACGAGGCGCATGTCGTGCTCAATGAGGAGGATGGTGAGCCCTCTTTCGCTGCGAATTTTCAGGATGAACTCCTGCAGGGCCTCCGTCTCCTTGGGGTTCATGCCCGCGGCGGGCTCGTCCAGGAGGAGGAGCTTGGGCTTAAGGGCGAGGGCGCGGGCGATCTCCAGCTTCCTCTGCTCGCCGTAGGGGAGGTTGCGGGCAAGCTCGTCCTTGCGGTGGAGGAGGCCCACGTATTCCAGGAGGCTCAAGGCCTCCTCCAGGGCCTTCCTCTCCTCCTTTCGGGCGAGGGGGGTGCGGAGGAGGGCGTGCAGGTAGGGGACGCGGGTGTGGATGTGCCGCCCCACCAGGATGTTCTCCAGGACGGTCATGGCCCCGAAGAGGCGGATGTTCTGGAAGGTGCGCCCGATGCCGAGTTTGGCCGCCTTGTCGGGTGTGGTGCCCGTGATGTCCCGGCCGAGGAAGAGGATCCGGCCTTCGTCCGGGGTGTAGATCCCCGTGAGGAGGTTGAAGAAGGTGGTCTTGCCCGCCCCGTTCGGGCCGATGACGGAGAAGATCTCCCCCTCGTTCACCTCCAGGCTCACCTGGTTCACGGCCACGAGCCCGCCGAAGCGCTTGGTGACGCTTTGGACCTCGAGGACCCTCATGCCTCCTCCTCCAGCTCGGCCCGGTGGCGGGCCTCGGGGATCAGGCCTTGGGGCCGGTAGATCATCATCAGGACGAGGATAAGCCCGAAGACCAGCCTCTCGTACTTCGCGGGGTCCACCTGGCTTGGGATCCAGGGGAGGCTGGTGCGGACGAACTCGCTGAGGGTCTTAAGGATGTCCAGGTTGAGGATGGTGAGGGCAGCCGCCCCCAGGATGGCCCCGGGGATGGAGCCCATCCCGCCCAGGATCACCATGGCCAAAATGGTGATGGAGGCCAAGAGGGTGAAGGACTCGGGGGAGACGAAGGTGCGCTGGGCCCCGTAGATCACCCCCATCACCCCCGAGAAGGCCGCCCCGGTCATGAAGGCGATGAGCTTGGTGGGCAGGAGGGGGATGCCCATGGCCTGGGCGGCGATCTCGTCCTCGCGGATGGCCACCCAGGCGCGGCCGAAGCGGGAGTTGGCCAGGTTGACGTTGGCCAGGACCACAAGGCCGATCATCACCAGGACGAGGAGGTAGAAGAAGAGCTGGTAGTCCGTGGTCTCGTCCAGCCGCACCCCCAGGGTCCCCATGAGGCTGCGGAACCAGTCAATGGGGGGACGGCCCACGGGGGTGATCCCCTGGGGCCCGTTGGTGATGTTGATGGGGTGGTCCAGGTTGTTGGCCAGGATGCGCACCACCTCGCCGAGGCCCAGGGTGACGATGGCCAGGTAGTCCCCCCGGAGCCTTAGGGCGGGGAGGCCGATGAGCAGGCCGGTGATGGCCGTGGTGACCACGGCGATGAACATGAAGAGGTACATGTACTCGCCGGGCAGGGGAAAGTTGCCCTGGAGGAACTGCCCCGCCTGGGGAGAGCCGAAGATGGCCCAGGTGTAGGCGCCCACGGCGAAGAAGGCGGCGTAACCCAGGTCCAGAAGCCCCGCCATCCCCACCACCACGTTGAGGCCCAGGGCCATGGCGGCGTAGATGCCGATCTGGATGCCGAGCTCGAAGATAAAGGTATTGGCGAACCCGGCGATGGGTACGGAGAGGAGGAGGATGGCGAGGCCCAGGACCACCCGGATCCAGCGCGGGATCCGGGGGAGGGTGGTGAGGGCCACGAGAATCCCCACAAGGCCGATGAGCCCCAGGGTGTTGCCGGAGTTCCGCAGGAAGAGGGTGAAGGCCAGGGTGAGGAGGGCGAGGTTAAGCGTCCGTACCCGGGGCTCGAGCCGGGCGAAGGCGGCCGCCCCCAGGGCCCCCAGGCCCAGGAAGGCGGCAAGGGTGTTGGGGGCGAGGAAGGAGAGGACGAGGAAGACGAGGCTTAGGGCGAGGGAGAGCAGGCTCATACCTTCTCCTTAACCATCTGGCCCAGGAGGCCTTGGGGCCGGAAGAGGAGGATGAAGATGAGGATGAGGAAGGCCACCACGTCCTTGTACTCGGTGCCGAAGTTCCCCGCGGTGAGGATGGGCAGGTAGGTGCCGAAGAAGTTCTCCAGCTGCCCCAGGACGAGCCCCCCGAGCATGGCCCCGGGGATGTTGCCGATCCCGCCCAGGACCGCTGCGGTGAAGGCCTTGATGCCGGGGAGGAAGCCCACGTAGGGGTTGATCGTGGTGTAGATGAGGGCGAAGAGGACCCCGGCCACCCCGCCCAAAGCGCCGCCGATGAGGAAGGTGCGGGAGATAATCTGGTCGGGGTTGATGCCCATGAGGCTTGCCGTGGAGAGGTCCTGGGCCACGGCCCGGATGGCCATCCCCAGCTTGGTGCGGTTCACCAGGTAGGTGAGCCCCCAGAGCATGAGCACGGAGACCACGATGACGATCACCGACTTGGTCTGGATGAAGATGGCGCCACCGAAGAGGGTGAAGGCGCCCTCGAGGTCCTCTATGGTGCGCATACGCAGGAAGAACTCGTTGTGCCAAAGGCCCTCAATGAGCCGCACCAGGTCCTGGAGGAAGAAGCTCACCCCGATGGCCGTCACCAGGGGTACGAGGCGGTTGGTGGTGCCCCGGCGGCGGAGGGGCCGGTAGGCCATGCGCTCCACCAAAATGGCGGTGAGGCCTGCCACCGCGGCGCCTACCACCACGGCCACCGCCAGAAGAAGGTAGCCGTTAGGGATCAGGGGCGCCAGGTAGCGGAAGACCTCTACCCCGGCCACCGCCCCGATCATGAAGATCTCGGAGTGGGCGAAGTTGATAAGCTCCAAGACGCCGTAGACCATGGTGTACCCCAGGGCGATCATGGCGTAGATGAAGCCCAGGATGAAGCCGTCAAAGAGCACCTGGGGTAGCAGGACCAGGATCTGCTCTAGCAAGGCCGCCTCCTTTTTCCCGCCAAGGGGGTGGCTCCTTTTGGAGCCACCCCCTTTAGGCTTAGGCCCTTAGGGGCCTACTTCTGCGGCGCCGCCACCTCGATGACCTTGATGAGCTTGTTGTCGGCCCAGTTGCCGGTGCCGGCCACCTGCATCACGAAGTACTTCGCCTTCTTGATGTCGCCTTTGTCGTCAAACTCAATGGTGCCGGTGATGCCCTCGAGCTTCACCTTGCGCACCTCCTGGGCCACCTGGGCCCGGGTAGGTTTCTTGCCGCCGTTGGCTTTGATGGCGTTCTCCAGGGCGGCGAGGATCACCCGGGCAGCGTCGTAGGCGTAGATGCCAAAGCCCTCAATGTCCTTCCCGTACTTGGCCTTGAAGCGCTCGGTCAGGGCCTTAGCTTGGGAGAAGGCGGAGACGGGGCCGGCCACCGTGGTGTAGTAGGCCCCCTTGGCGTTCTGGGAACCCGCCAGGCGCTCAAACTCGCTGGAGTCCAGCCCGTCGCCGCTCATGAGGGGCATGCGCAGGCCCCGCTCCCGGAGCTGCTTCAGGAAGGGCCCAATCTGGCTGTAGACGCCCCCGAAGTAGATGAGCTGCGGGTTTTGGGCCCGGATCTGGTTGATGATGGGCACGAAATTGGACTGCTCCTCGGTGCCGATGAAGGCCACCACCCGGCCGCCCAGGGCTTCAAAGCGCTTGCGGAACTCCTCTGCCAGGCCCTGGCCGTAGGCGGTCTTGTCGTGGATGACGAAGACGCGGCGGAGCTTGAGGTCGTTGTAGACGAACTCCGCGGCGGCGGGGCCCTGGACGTCGTCCCGGCCCACGATCCGGTTCACGTTGGGCAGCTTCCGGTCCGTGACCACGGGGTTGGTGTTGGCGGGGGAGACCATGACCAGGTTCACCCGGGCCAGCACCTCGCTGGCGGGGATGGCCACGCCGGAGTTCAGGGTGCCCACCAGGCCCAGGATGTCGGGGTCGTTGATCATCCGGTTGGCGTTGGCCACGCCCACGTCGGGGTTGGCCTGGTCGTCGTAGGGGACCAGCTGGAGTTCAAAGCCGAGCTGGCGGAAGCGGGGCTTGGCCTCCTCAATGGCCAGTTCCGCCCCCAGCTTGATCTGCTCCCCCAGGGCGGCCTGGGGCCCGGAGAGGGGGGACATGGTGGCGATCTTGATGACGTTGGACTGGGCCAAGGCCAAGCCCAAGGCCGCTACACCCGCTACCAGAAAGCCGATTTTCCTCATGGCTCACCTCCGAACGCTGCGTGCGTTGCGGCCCCATTTTATAGGGGGGGTTGGGCGTCTTGTCAACGCCTTTCCTTGAGGTTTATGCGTGACCGGCGGGTCAGGGCGCAAGGATAAGCGCCCTGACCCCAGGCGGCTTAGTAGGTGGCCAGGTACCGGTCCAGCTCCCACTGGTGGACCGTGATTCGGTAGTTGTCCCACTCCATCTGCTTGGCCTGGAGGAAGTGGGTGTAGACGTGTTCGCCCAGGGCCTCCCGGATCACGGGGTCTTTCTTGAGGGCCTCGAGGGCCTCCCTAAGGGTGCCGGGAAGCTCCCGGATCTTGTGCTTGCGCCTTTCCCGCACGGTCATCTGGTAGATGTTCCGCTGGATGGGCGGGGGCGGGAGGAGCTTCCGCTCAATCCCGTCCGCGGCGGCGGCGGCCATGACCGCCAGGGCCAGGTAGGGGTTGCAGGAGGGGTCGGGCATCCTAAGCTCCGCCCGGGTGCCCACGCCCCGGCGGGCCGGGATCCGGATCATGGCGGAGCGGTTGGAGGCGGACCAGGCGATGTTGGTGGGGGCCTCGTACCCGGGGGTGAGGCGCTTATAGGAGTTCACCAGGGGGTTGGTGATGGCCACCATGCCGGCGGCGTGCTCCAGAAGCCCGGCGATGAAGTGGAGGGCGGTCTGGGAGAGCTGGTATTCGGCGTTGGGGTCAAAGAAGGCGTTCTCCCCGTCCTTGAAGAGGGAGAGGTGGGTGTGCATGCCGCTTCCGTTGATGCCGGCGATGGGCTTAGGCAGGAAAGTGGCGTGGAGGCCGTGGTTGAGGGCCACCCGCTTCACCACCCACTTGAAGGTGGCGATGTTGTCGGCGGTGGTGAGGGCGTCGGCGTACTTGAAGTCAATCTCGTGCTGGCCCGGGGCCACCTCGTGGTGGGCCGCCTCAATCTCGAAGCCCATGGCCACCAGGGCGTTCACCATGTCCCGGCGGGCCTCCTCCCCCTTGTCTATGGGAGCCAGGTCAAAGTAGCCCGCCTTGTCGTGGGTCTCCACCGTGGGCAGGCCCTCGGGGGTGCGCAGGAAGAGGAAGAACTCGGGCTCGGGGCCGGCGTACAGGTTGTCAAACCCGAGCTTCTTGAGCCTTTCAATCTGCCGCTTGAGGACGTAGCGGGGGTCCCCTTCAAAGGGGCGGCCGTCGGGGTAGTAGACGTCGCAGATGAGCCTGGCCACCCGGCCCCGCTTTGGGTCTTCCACCAGGTCGGGGAGGATGACGAAGGTGTTGTAGTCGGGCCTTAGGAGCATGTCCGACTCCTCAATCCGGGTGAAGCCCTCAATGGAGGAGCCGTCAAACATGATCTCCCCGTCCAGGGCCTTCTCAAACTGGGACTCGGGCACCTCCACGTTCTTGACCACGCCCAGGATGTCCGTGATCTGCAGGCGCAAGAACTTGACGTTTTCCTCTTTAAGCGCTTTTAAAATCTCAGCCTTGGTGTAACCCATCTTCGCCTCCCTTTCCGTTTGGGTCCCGGGCTTTCGCCGTTTTGCCCGGACCTTGTTGCGGAGTGTACCGGGAAATGTGGTCAAATGTCAAGCTTAGGTAGGTCAAAACGCCAAAAAACCTTTTACGCTCCGTTTATACGGACACGAGGGGGACGGTAGACTGGAGCGGGAGGTGAAGCCATGAAACGGCGGGAAGTGTTGCAGGCGGGTATGGCCCTAGGGGGGCTTGCGGGGCTCGGGCGGGCCCTGGCCCAGGGGGGGTTCACCCTGACCCTGGTCCACACCAACGACACCCACGCCCACCTCGAGCCCGTGGAGCTCACCCTCTCCGGCAAGAAGACCCCCGTGGGGGGCGTGGCCCGGCGCGTGGCCCTTTTTGACCGCGTCTGGGCCCGGGCGAAAAACCCCCTCTTCCTGGACGCCGGGGACGTTTTCCAGGGCACCCTCTACTTCAACCAGTACCGGGGCCTGGCGGACCGCTACTTCATGCACCGGCTCCGCTACCGGGCGATGGCCCTGGGGAACCACGAGTTTGACCTGGGCCCCGGGCCCTTGGCGGACTTCCTCAAGGGGGCGAGGTTTAAGGTGGTCTCCGCCAACGTGGACGTAAGCCAAGAGCCCCGGCTTAAGGGGCTTTTCGCTCCCTACGCCGTGGTCGTGGTGGGCGGGGAGCGGGTGGGGATCATCGGCCTCACCACTCCCGAAACCCGGGAGATCTCCAACCCCGGGCCTACCGTGGCCTTCCTGGACCCCTACGAGGCCGCCCAGAAGGCGGTGTACGAGCTTTTGGCCAAGGGGGTCAATAAGATCGTGATCCTCTCCCACCTGGGCTACGGTGAGGACTTGAAGCTCGCCCGGAGGCTCGTGGGGGCCCAGGTGATTGTGGGGGGGCACTCCCATACCCTCCTAGGGAGCTTCCCCCACAAGGAGCTAAGCCCTGCGGGGCCCTACCCCACGGTGGTCAAGAACCCCGAAGGGAAGGACGTCCTGGTGGTCCAGGCCTGGGAGTGGGGGAAGGTGGTGGGCCTCTTGGAGGTCACCTTTGACGCCAAGGGAGAGCTTTTGGCCTACAAGGGGGAGGCCCTCCTCATGACCCCCGAGGCTGCCTCCGAGGATTTCTTTGCCAAGGAGGCCCTCCTCGCCTACGCCCAGCCGGTGATGGCCCTGATGCAGCAGGTGATCGCCGAGGCCAAGGTGGACCTGGTGGGGGAAAGGGCCATCGTCCGCAGGCGGGAGAGCAACCTGGGGAACCTCATCACCGACGGGATGCTCTGGAAGACGCGAAACGCCGGGGTAAGAATCGCCCTGCAAAACGGCGGCGGCATCCGGGCTTCCATCCCCAAGGGGCCCATCACCGTGGGCAAGGTCTACGAGGTCTTGCCCTTCGGCAACACCCTGGTGGTGATGGACCTGAAGGGCAAGGAGATCCTGGCCGCCCTGGAGAACGGGGTCTCCCAGTGGGAAAACACCGCGGGGCGCTTCCTGCAGGTTTCGGGCCTCCGCTACGCCTTTGACCTCTCCCGCCCCGCGGGGAGCCGGGTGGTGCGGGTAGAGGTGAAGACGGAGAAGGGGTATGTGCCCCTGGACCTCGAGGCCACCTACCGGGTGGTGGTCAACAACTTCATCGCAAATGGTGGGGACGGCTTCACCGTGCTCAAGGAAGCCCAGGGCTACCGGGTGGATACGGGCTTCAGCGACGCCGAAAGCTTCATGGACTACCTGAAGGAACTTAAGGTAGTAGAGGCGGGCCTCGAGGGGCGGATCGAGATCCTGAACGAGCCCAAGGGGGAGCGCCCCGCCTACTGGGCCTACCGAGTGCCGGGCCTGGTGGGGGCCTAGGTCCCAAGGCTAAACCCCCCGGGGCTAGCCCCGGGGGGCCTTCCCGTGCCCTTAGTCCCTTCCGGAAAGGGGTAATGGGAAAGGAACCTAGGGGGTATGCGAGGCTCCTCCCCGGGTTCCGGGGGCGAAGGGTAGGGTATAAGATGAAGGGCATGCTCAAGGGCGAAGGCCCAGGTCCCCTTCCCCCTCTTCTGCAGCAGTACGTGGAGCTCCGGGACCGCTACCCCGACTACCTCCTCCTCTTCCAGGTGGGGGACTTCTACGAGTGCTTCGGGGAGGATGCCGAGAGGCTCGCCCGCGCGCTTGGCCTCGTCCTCACCCACAAGACCAGCAAGGACTTCACCACCCCCATGGCGGGGATCCCCATAAGGGCCTTTGACGCCTACGCCGAAAGGCTTCTCAAGATGGGCTTCCGCCTGGCGGTGGCCGACCAGGTGGAGCCTGCCGAGGAGGCGGAAGGCCTGGTGCGTCGGGAGGTGACCCAGCTCCTCACCCCGGGGACCCTCACCCAGGAGGCCCTCCTCCCCCGGGAGGCCAACTACCTGGCCGCCATCGCCACCGGGGACGGGTGGGGCCTGGCCTTTCTGGACGTCTCCACCGGAGAGTTCAAGGGGACCCTCCTCAAGAGCAAAAGCGCCCTGTACGACGAGCTTTTCCGCCATAGGCCCGCCGAGGTCCTTTTGGCCCCGGAGCTACGGGAGAACGAGGCCTTTGTGGCGGAGTTTAGGAAGCGCTTTCCCGTGATGCTCTCCGAGGCCCCTTTTGACCCGGAAGGGGAAGGCCCCCTGGCCCTGAGGCGGGCCCAGGGGGCGCTCCTCGCCTACGCCCGGGCCACCCAGGGGGGGGCCTTGAGCGTGCGCCCTTTCCGCCTCTACGACCCCGGGGCCTTCGTGCGCCTGCCCGAGGCGAGCCTGAAGGCCCTCGAGGTCTTTGAACCCTTGCGGGGCCAGGACACCCTCTTCGGCGTTCTGGACGAGACGCGAACCGCCCCCGGAAGAAGGCTCCTCCAGGCCTGGCTCCGCCACCCCCTTCTGGAAAGGGGGCCTTTGGAGGCGAGGCTTGACCGGGTGGAGCGCTTCGTGCGGGAGGGGGCCCTACGCGAGGGGGTGAGGCGCCTCCTCTTCCGCCTTGCCGACCTGGAGCGGCTGGCCGCGAGGCTGGAGCTCGGCCGGGCAAGCCCCAAGGACCTGGCCGCCCTGAGGCGGAGCCTGGAGATCCTCCCGGAGCTCAGGGCCCTTTTGGGCGAGGAGGTGGCCCTGCCCGACCTTTCCGGCCTCCTGGAGGAGCTCAAGGCGGCCTTGGTGGAGGAGCCGCCCCTCAAGGTCTCCGAAGGGGGGCTTATCCGGGAGGGGTACGACCGCGACCTGGACGTTCTAAGGCGGGCCCACGCCGAGGGGGTGGCCTACTTCCTGGACCTCGAGGCCCGGGAGAAGGAGAGGACGGGCATCCCGACCCTCAAGGTGGGATATAACGCCGTCTTCGGCTACTACCTGGAGGTGACCCGGCCCTACTACGAGAAGGTGCCCCAGGAGTACCGCCCCGTCCAGACCCTCAAGGACCGGCAGCGCTACACCCTGCCGGAGATGAAGGAAAGGGAGCGGGAGCTCTACCGCCTCGAGGCCCTGATCAAAAGGCGCGAGGAGGAGGTCTTCCTCGCCCTGAGGGAGCGGGCGAGGAAGGAGGCGGAGGCCCTAAGGGAGGCGGCGAGGATCCTCGCCGAGCTTGACGTCTACGCCGCCCTCGCCGAGGTGGCGGTGCGCTACGGCTACACCAGGCCCCGCTTCGGGGAGAGGCTCCGGATCAGGGCGGGGCGCCACCCGGTGGTGGAGCGCCGCACCGCCTTCGTCCCCAACGACCTGGAGATGGCCCACGAGCTCGTCCTCGTCACCGGGCCCAACATGGCGGGGAAGTCCACCTTCCTCCGCCAGACCGCCCTCATCGCCCTCCTCGCCCAGATCGGAAGCTTCGTGCCCGCCGAGGAGGCGGAGCTTCCCCTCTTTGACGGGATCTACACAAGGATCGGGGCCTCCGACGACCTCGCCGGAGGGAAGAGCACCTTCATGGTGGAGATGGAGGAGGTGGCCCTGGTCCTCAAGGAGGCCACGGAAAAAAGCCTCGTCCTCCTGGACGAGGTGGGCCGGGGCACGAGCAGCTTAGACGGCCTCGCCATCGCCACCGCCCTCGCCGAGGCCCTGCACGAGAGGCGGTGCTACACCCTCTTCGCCACCCACTACTTTGAGCTCACCGCCCTCGCCCTTCCCCGGCTCAAGAACCTGCACGTGGCCGCCAAGGAGGAGGAGGGGGGGCTCGTCTTCTACCACCAGGTCCTCCCCGGGCCCGCCTCCAAGAGCTACGGGGTGGAGGTGGCGGAGATGGCGGGCCTGCCCAAGGAGGTGGTGGACCGGGCCAAGGCGCTCCTCAGGGCCATGGCCGCGAGGCGGGAGGGGGTCTTGGAGGAGGTCTTGGAGCGGCTTCTCGCCCTGGACGTAGACCGCCTCACCCCCCTCGAGGCCCTGAGGTTCCTCCACGAGCTCAAGGCCTTGGCCCTGGGCCTCCCCCTGGGTAGCATGAAGGGGTGATCCGCCCCCTCCCTCCGGAGCTTAGGGGCCTCCTCGCCCGGGGCGAGGTGCTCCTTGCGGTGAAGGACGCCGTGCGGGAGCTTCTGGAAAACGCCCTGGACGCTGGGGCCAGAAGGGTGCGGGTGGAGCTTTGGGGCGGGGGGCTGAAAAGGCTTGTGGTGGAGGACGACGGGGAGGGGATCCCCCTGGAAGACCTCCCCCTCGCCGTGGAGCCCTACGCCACGAGCAAGCTTCAGGACCTTGGGGATATCCGCACCCTGGGCTTCCGCGGTCAGGCCCTCTACGCCCTGAGGCAGGCGGCCAGGCTTAGGATCCGCTCCCGGCCTCGAGGGCAGCTCGGCGGCGGACTCCTCCTCGCGGAAGGGGAGTGGGTGGAGGTGCGCCCCGTCCCCGCTCCTCCGGGGACCCGGGTGGAGGTGGAGGGCCTTTTCCTCGGGGAGGGGCGGGACCCCAAGGGGGAGGTCCGGGGGGTCTTGGACCTCCTAAAGCGCTACCTCCTCCACCACCCCCGCCTCGCCCTGGCCCTTTTCGCGGAAGGGGAGGCCAGACTCCTCTTCCCGGGGGCGGGGCTTGAGGAGGCGGCCCGCCTCGCCTTCGGCCGCCTCCTGGCCAAGCGGCTTCTTCCCCTGGCCTACGAGGCGGGGGGCCTCGAGGTCCAGGGCCTCGTCTCCCGGCCGGAGGTGAGCCGCACCCGGCCGGACCGGCTCTTCCTCGCGGTGAACGGGAGGCCGGTGGCCTTCCCCGAGGGGCTTCTCCGGCGGGTGCGCCGCGCCTACCGGGAGCTTCTGCCGGAGGGGCACTACCCCGTGGGCGTCCTGAACCTCTTCCTCCCCCAGGAGGCCTTTCGCCTGCGCCTGGACGCGAGGAAGGAGGAGGTGATCCTTTCCGAGGAGGCGGAGGCCCTGGTGGAGGAGGCCCTCCTCGCCCTCTTCCGACGGGAGAACCTGGCCCGGGCCCTCCCCGAGCCCAAGCCCCTCCAGCCCTTAAGCCCCCCCACGGCCTCGGGCCTGCCCCGCCTCCGTTTCCTCGCCCAGTTCCGGGAGAGCTACCTCCTCGCCGAGGCGGGGGACACCCTCTACGTGGTGGACCAGCACGCCGCCCACGAGCGCATCCTCTACGAGGACCTCCTCAAGCGGGTCGCCGAGGGGCCGAAGCCCCTCCCCCGGCCCCTCCTCGTCCTCTTGGCCCCCGAGGAGGAGGCCCTCTTGGAGGCGGGGCAGGAGGCTTTGGCGGCGCTTTTCCGCTGGGAGCCCTTCGGCCCCGGGAGGGTGCGGCTCCTTATGGCCCCCGCCTTCCTCCACCCCTACCCCCTTCTCCTCCCCGAGGTCTTCAAGGAGGCCTTGCGCGGGGAGGGGAGAAGCCTCAAGGCCCTCCTCGCCCGCCTCGCCTGCCTCCCCGCCGTCAAAGCGGGCCACCCCCTGGGAGAAGCCCAAGGCCAGGCCCTCCTGGACGCCCTCCTCGCCTGCGAGACCCCCTGGGCCTGCCCCCACGGAAGGCCCGTCCTCCTCGCCCTCAAGGAGGAGGACCTCATCCGCCGCTTCGGACGCCGCTCGGGGGCTCGGGGAGGAGGAGAAGCCCGTCCTCGTCCGCAAGAAGAAAGCTTCCCGGAAGCACCTCTACCCCGAGAACCCTAAGGGGCACGTCCACCTCCCCCTTGCCTTCCTTGGCGCTTTTTTTGGGGGTGGCGGCGAGGGCGAGGAGGCCGATGGGTACCTCCCTAAGCTCCTCCGTGTCCCGCACCGCCCCGTGGACCACCACCCCGGCCCACCCCCTTTCCCAGGCCAGGCGGGCCAGGTTGCCCCCGAGGAGGGCGGTGCGCAAAGAGCCGCCTCCGTCCACGAAGAGGACCTGGCCCGCGCCCCCTTCCTCCAGGACCTTCCGCACCAGGGCGTTGTCCTCAAAGACCCGGAGGGTCCTGACCCGCCCGGCGAAACGGGCTCTTCCGCCGAAGCTTTTGAAGACCATGGGGAGGGCCTCGCCCTCCGGGTAAAGGTCGGAGAGGTCCGTGGTGCGCGCTTCCATGGGGATATAGTAGCGGGCATGGAGGAGGCGAGGCTTCTCGTCACCTGTCCGGACCGGCCCGGCATCGTGGCCGCCGTGAGCGGTTTCCTCTACGCCCACGGGGCCAACATCACCGATCTGCAGCAGCACTCCACCGACCCCGAGGGGGGGACCTTCTTCATGCGGGTGGCCTTCACCGCCTCCCACCTGGACCTGGCCCGCCCCGCCCTGGAAAGGGCCTTCCAGGAGGTGGTGGCGAGCCGCTTCCAGATGCAGTGGCGCCTGGCCTACGCCTCCGAGAGGAAGCGGACGGCCATCCTCGTCTCCAAGCCCGCCCACGCCCTTTTGGAGCTCCTTTGGCGCTACCGGGTGGGGGAGCTTCCCATGGAGCTCCGCCTGGTCATCTCCAACCACCCCGACCACCGGGAGGAGGTGGAGCGCTTCGGCATCCCCTACCACCACGTGCCCGTGGAGAAGGGCAGGAAGGAGGAGGCGGAGGAGAGGATCCTCGCCCTTTTGGAGGCGGAGGGGGTGGAGCTTGTGGTCCTCGCCCGCTACATGCAGATCCTCTCCCCCGGCTTCGTGGCGCGCTTTCCCATGCGCATCATCAACATCCACCACTCCTTCCTTCCCGCCTTCGCCGGGGCCGACCCCTACCGCCAGGCCTACGAGCGGGGCGTGAAGCTCATCGGGGCCACGGCCCACTACGTCACCGAGGAGCTGGACGCCGGGCCCATCATAGAGCAGGACGTGGTGCGGGTTTCCCACCGCCACTCGGTGCGGGAGATGAAGCGCCTCGGGCGGGAGCTGGAACGCACCGTCTTGGCCCGGGCGGTGCGGTGGCACCTGGAGGACCGGATCCTGGTCCATGAGAACCGCACCGTGGTCTTCGTCTAATGGCGGGCTAACCGGGGGGGCGTAGGGTGGAACTGGGAGGTGTGGCATGAACCTGGGACGTTCCTTCGTGGGCTTTCTGGTGCTCTCCCTGATGGCGGGGGCGGTGCTCTGGTGGGGGGTCTCCAACGGCCAGGCCCCAAGCTCCCAGGCGGCCAAGGCCGCCGACGAGGGGCTTTTGGAGTACGAGCGGAACACCGTGGAGATCGTGGAGCGCTACGGGGACGGGGTGGTCTACGTCTCCGTGGTCACCCGGCCGCAAAGCGTCCAGCTTCCCCCGGGGTTTGAGTTCTTCGCCCCCTTCCTCCAGGTGCCGCCCCAGCGGGGGACGGGCTCGGGCTTCGTCATTGACAAGGAAGGTTACATCCTCACCAACTACCACGTGGTGGAAGGGGCGGACCGGATCACGGTGAAGTTCCACAACGACCCCAAGGAGTACCAAGCCCGCCTGGTGGGGGCGGCCCCGCCTTTGGACGTGGCCCTCCTCAAGGTGGACGCCCCCAAGGAGCGCCTGGTGCCCCTGGTCCTGGGGGACTCCGACACGATCCGGGTGGGGCAGAAGGCCATCGCCATGGGGAACCCCTTCGGGCTGGAGTTCACCGTGACCCAGGGGATCGTCTCCGCCATCCGGGAAAACCCCGGGGCCATCGGGGACGAGTCGGGCCTCGTTCCCCAGGTGATCCAGACGGACGCCGCCATCAACCCTGGAAACTCCGGGGGGCCCCTCCTCAACTCCCGGGGCGAGGTCATCGGCATCAACACCGCCATCTTCACCCCCACGGGCCAGTTCGGGGCGGCCCAGTTCGCCGGGGTGGGGTTCGCCTTGCCCATCAACCTGGTGAAGCAGTACCTCCCCGAGATGCGGGCGGGGAAGACCCTCACCGCCGAGGAAATCGTGCGGAGCCGGCCCCGGCTTGGGGTTTCCCTCATCCCCCTCTCCTTCTACCCGGAGAGGCTCCGCCAGCAGTATGGCCTCCCCGACACCGGCCTCATGGTCCAGGAGGTGGAGCGGAATAGCCCCGCCCAGAAGGCGGGCCTCAAGCCCCCCACCCGCTTCGCCTACATTCAGCTGCCCACGGGGGAGGCCCTCCAGGTGGGGGTGGACGGGGACGTGCTCCTGGAGGCGGACGGGGTGCCCCTCACCTCCATCGCCCAGCTCCGCCAGGTGCTCTACGCCAAGAAGCCCGGCGAGGCGGTGACCCTCAAGGTCTGGCGGCAAGGCCGGACCCTCACCCTCCGGGTGGTGCCCCAGGTCCTGCGGTAGATGAGGCTTTGGGAGAGGGCGCCCCTCAGGCTTAGGCGCTACCTCGTCTACCGCCGCGAGGGGGGGTGGCCCCCCCTCGCCTTGGGGCCCTCCGTAACGGTGGAGCGGCTGGAGAAGGGCCTACCCCCCGGGCTTCCTGAGGAGGTCCCGGCCGACGGCCGGGTCTATCCCCTGGCCCGGACCCTCGAGGGCTACCTGGCCCTCGGCCACCCCGGGGTGGTCCTCCGGGTGGAGGGGCGGTACGCGGGCCACCTCTTCCTCCGCCCTCCGGGCACCCCGCCCCCGCCCCACCTCCCCTGGGGCTTCCTCCCGGAGCCCCTGCCCTGGGCCTACGGGGCCTTCGTGCGCCCGGAGTACCGGGGACGGGGCCTCATCCGGTGCGCTTTGGTGGCCCTGGGGAGGGGGTGGGAGGAGGTCTACGCCGAGGTTCGGCCAGGAAACCTCCCGGCCCGGCGGAGCCTCGAGGCCCTGGGCTTCCGCCCCGTGGGGTGGCTTGAGGTCCTGATCCTCGGGGTGCCCAAGGTGCGCTGGTGGCGCTTCGCCCGCTTCAAGGCGGAAAGAGGAGGCGCACCCTAAGGCAGCCTCCTTCCGCCCGAAAGCGCCAAGGGCCCAAGGCGAGGGAAAGCCCCACCTCCGAGCAGTAAAGGAGGTCCCTTCGCCTTTCCCGGGCCAGGGCCTCGTTCCAGGGGTACTCCCCCCCGGTGTAGTAGGCCTCGGTCTCCGGGTCCGTGAGGGCGCGGAAGCCCCGGAAGTCCCAAAGGGGGTAGAAGGAGAGGCGCACGGGCCTTCCCGTGACCGAGTTGACGAAGGCCACCTCGCCTCGGCTCCAGGGAAGGAGGAGAAGAAGCCGCCGGCCCTGGTCCGTCTCCACCAGGACCAGCCGCACAAGAAGCAAAACCCCCAGGGCCAGAAGGCCCCAGGGGAAAAGGGCCCGCTTCACTTGAGGGCGCCCGCCTCCCGGAAGTAGCGCAACGCCCCCTCGTGGTAGGGGATGGCCCCGCCCACGAAGCGGACGGTGTTCTCCAGGGTGGTGTTGCGGGCGGCGGGGACCGCCTGGCGCAGGGCCTCGAGGTTCTCAAAGGTGGCCTTGGTGAGGGCGTAGGCCGCCTCCTCAGGCAGGGAGGCGGGGCAGATGAAGAAGTTCCAGAAGGAGAGGGTGGGGGTGTCGGCGCGGGTGCCGTAGACCTCCTTGGGGATCACCCCGGGGGCGGACACGCCGGGGAAGCGGCGCTGGAAGACCTGGACCGGGGTGCTCTGGGGAGGGAGGGGGACGAGTTGGATCCGGTCCCCCTTTCGGGCCAGGGTGGCGGCGAGCTCCACGATGGCCCCCGTGGGGAGCCCCCCGGACCAGAAGAAGGCGTCAATGTTCCCTTCGGAGAGGGCGCTTGCGCTCTCCTGGGCTCCCAGGCGCTCCTGCTTGGCGAAGTCCTTGGGGGAAAGGCCCGCGGCCTCGAGGACGAGAAGGGCCTCCACCTCCGTCCCCGAGCCCGGGGCCCCCGTGGAGACCCGCTTGCCCTTCAGGTCCTGGATCACCCGGATCCCGGCGCTCTCCCGGGTGACGATGTGGAGGTAGTTGGGGTACATGGCGAAGAGGATGCGCACGTTCTTGGCGGGGCGGTTCTTAAAGCGCTCGTGCTGGCCCGTGTAGGCCAGGTAGACGGAGTCCGGTAGGGCGGTGGCGCAGTAGTAGGTGTTCCCCTGGGGGTTGGTCCGGGTCTCCAGGAGGAGGATGTTGTCAATGGAGGCCGCCGTCTGGACCGCCTGGGCCGTGGCCACCCCCGCTTTGTTCCAGAGCTCCGCCAGGGTGGTGCCGTAGTAGAAGTAGACCCCGCCCACCCCGCCCGTGCCGATGACCACGTTGGGCTTCTGGGCCAGGGCGAGCCCGCCCAGGAGCAAAACCGCAAGCCAGCTTCTCCGCATGCCTCACCTCCTTTGGGTCCGCCTCCACGCTACCCTTACCCTTCCTTTCCGGTCAAGCCCTGCCCTTGCGGAAGAAGAGGAGCCCGAGGAGGAAGGCGGCGAGGTTCAGGTAGAGGTGGGGCACGAAGAGGAGGAGGGCCAAGAGCCCCAAGGCCCAGGCCTCCCAGCGCTTAAGGACCCGCCGGGTGTACCCGGCCCCCGAGGCGGAGAGGTAGACCACCCCAAGCCCAACGGCGAGGAAGCGCCAGAGGATGAGGGGCCAGGCCTTCTCGGGCGGGGCGGTCTCCAGGACCGGGAGGATGAGGAGGGCGGTGCCGGAGTAGGCCAGGAGGAAGAAGAAGCCCACCAGGTACTTGGAGAGGGCCACGCGGGCGGCGTAGATGCCGGTCTGGAGGGGGTTGGTGCCGAAGACGCTGGCGGCGGCGTAGGCGGAGAGGGCCACGGGCGGGGTCACGTCGGCGAGGACGGCGTAGTAGAAGAGGAACATGTGGGTGGCGAGAAGGGCGGCCTGCTGGGCGGCTTCCTGGCCTAGCCCCTCGGCGGCGAAGTTTTTGGCGGCCAGGCCGATGATGGCGGGGGCGGTGAGGGCGGAGGTGAGGACGTAGGTGGCCGTGGGGGGGACGCCCATCCCCAGCACCAGGCTGAAGACCGCGGTGATCAGGGTGGCGAGGAGGAGGCTTTCCCCCGAGACCTGCTGGAGAAGCTGGCTGAACTTGGAGGGAAGGCCGGAGATGACCATCATGGCGAAGATGAGGTTGGCGGCGGTCACCGCGCTGCCGATGGGCAGGAGGGTGCGGAAGCCCTCGGCGAGGCCCTCGAGGATGGGCCCAATCCCCTTAGGCCTCAAGGTGGGGTCCAGGTAGGCCAGGGCCACGAAGAGGACCAGGGCCAGGCTGGCGGCGGTGCGCACCTCGTACCCCAGGTAGAGCATGACCACGATGAGGAGGATGGGGAGGAAGATGAAGCTGTAGCGCAGGAGGTAGCGCCTCCGGCTCATGCCGAGCTCTGAGGCCACGGCCTTTAGCCCCGCCTTCCTGGCGTAAAACTCGTTGAAGGCTAAGACGGTGGTGAGGTAGAGGAGGGCCGGGCCGATGGTCATCACCATCACCTTCAGCAGGGGGATCTGGAGGATCTCCACCATGATGAAGGCGATGGAACCCAGCACCGGAGGGGTGATGAGGGCGATGGTGCCGGCGGTGGCCACCAGGCCGGCGGCGATGAGGCGGTCGTACCCCGCCCGCTCGTAAAGGGGCTTGGTGAGGGCGGCGACGAACTGGGTGTCGGCGGCCCCGCTTCCGGAGAACATGCCCATGAAGACGCTGGCGATGCCCGTGACCCGCCCGGGGGTGGCGGGGTGCTTGCCCACCAGGGCCAGGGCCATGTTGGCCACCACCTTGCCCAGGCCCAAAGCGGCGATCATCCCGGAGAGGAGGGTGAAGTAGACCAGGTACTTGGCGGAGACCCCGGTGATGAGGCCGTAGATCCCCGCCTCCGTCTCGTTGAAGGTCTTGCCGAGGAGGAGGTCCAGGGGCTGGGGCGTGCCCTGGAAGGCCCCGGGGAAGCGGTCGGCGTAGAGGTTGTAGGCGAAGAAGAAGAGGATGAGGACGGGCATCACCGGGCCCAGGAGGCGGTAGACCACCCCCAGGACCAGCATGATGAGGCCGAAGGACATGCCCACGTCCCAGGGCTCCGGCAGCACGGCCCGGTAGACCAGCTCCTCAAAGTAGCGGAGCTGGTACAGGGTGGGCAGGAGGGCGAGGGGCAGGGCGAGGAGGTTGGAGGCCCGGGAGAGTCGGGGGAGGAGGGCGGGGAGGGCGGCCACCGCCCAGTAGAGGAGGCCCACCGCCTTCACGCTTCCCGGGAGGGGCGTGCCCGTGGGCGGGGGGAAGAGGAGGTGGTAGAGGGGGATGAGGGTGAGGAGGAAGTAGACCCAGGCCCCGAGGGTCCGTTTGCGCTCGGGGAGGGCGTAGGCCACGAGGAACCCCCCGAGGAGGAGGAAGAGGACGTGGGTGCTCCGCTGAAGCTGGACGATGTCCAGGATGGGGATCTCCTGCCGGGCCAGGGGAGTGAAGGGGTGGAGGACCAGGTACAGGCTGTAAAGGGCCCCCAGGATCAGGACCCAGCGGGTGGCCTGGGCCAGGGGGCTTTGGGGGGTTACGGGGCGTTCCACTTCCATCCTTTCCTCCCAAAACGCCTGGGGCCTGGGAAAGCCCAGGGCACCCAGGCGCGGCTCAGGATTACTTGATGAGGCCCTTCTCCTTCAGGTAGCGCTCGGCCCCGGGGTGGAAGGGGATGGGGAGCTTGCCGTAGAGCCTGGCGGTGGCCTCGAGGCTCGTGTACCGGGCGGAGGCCACGGCGGTGCGCAGGGTGTCCAGGTTCTCAAACACCGCCTTCATCATGGCGTAGACGGCCTCCTCGGGGAGGGTGTCGGGGCAGGCGACGATGTTGCCCGTGGCGAGCCCCGGCACGTCCGTGCGGGTGTTGTAGACGCTCTTGGGCACGGTGAAGGTGTCCAAAACCCCGGGGAAGCGCTTCAGGGCCACCTGAGCCGTGGTGCTCTTGGGGTCAATGGGGACGAGGTAGAGCCGGTCCCCCTTGCGGGCGAGGGTCTGGGAGAGCTCCACCAAGGAGCCCGTGGGCACGCCGCCCACCCAGAAGAAGGCGTCCAGGGTGCCCTCGGCCAGGGCCTTGGCACCTTCCGCCACGGGGAGGCGCTCCCGCTTGCTGAAGCTGTCCGGGCTCACCCCCGCCGCTTGGAGGACAAGAAGGGCCAGGTTCTCCGAGCTGGAGCCGGGCTGGCCGGTGGAGACCCGCTTGCCCCTAAGGTCCTGCACCACCTTGATCCCCGTCTTCTCCGTGGTCACGATGTGGATGAAGGAGGGGTACATGTAGAAGAGGACCCGGGCGTTCTTGGCGGGCTTTTGCTTGAAGCGGGGCTCCTCCCCGGTGTAGGCCACGTAGGCGGAGTCCGAGGTGGAGAGGGCGCAGTAGTAGATGTTGGCCCGAGGGTTGGTCCGGTCCCGGAGGAGGAGGAGGTTGTCGTAGGAGCCGCCGGTCTGGACCGGCTGGGCCTCCACCGCGCCCTCCTTGTTGAGGATGTCCGCGAGGGCGGTGCCGTAGTAAAAGAAGACCCCGCCGGTGCTCCCGGTGCCGATGGCCACCTTGGGCTTCTGCGCCACGCTCACGCCTAAAGCCAGGAGGGCGAATAGGGCTAGGGCTCGCTTCATCCTTCACCTCCGCATCGTTTTGCGCCCCCAGGTTATTCCGGCTCCTGGGGCCTGTCAAGGTTGGAAAGTCCGAGAAGCCGTACCTGGAAGGCGCGGAGGAGATCTGTTTTGCTAAGGACGCCGATAAGTCGGTCCCCCTCCACCACCAGCGCCCGGGTGTACCCCCGTTCCGCCATCCGCTCCCAGGCGGTAAGGGCATCCTCCTCGGGGGAGAGGAGGAGAGGGGGAAGGAGGTGGCGGGCCACGGGGTCAAGGGAGCTTGCCCCCTCCAGGCCCTCGAGGCCCACCACCCCTAAAACCTTCCCCTCCTGGACCACTGGGAAGCCGGAGACCTTGTAGAGAAGGGCCAGACGCAGGGCTTCCGCCACGGGGGTCTCGGGGGGAAGGGTGATGGGGTCTTGGGTCATGAGGTCCCGCACCTTAAGCCCTTCCAGGGCCTGAAGGAGAAGGGTGGCCTCCGCCTCCGTGCGGGAGGCCATGTACACGAAGAAGGCGATAAGGACCAAAAGGGGGTTGAGGACCAAAAGCCCGAAAAGCCCCAGGGCCCAGGCCAAGGCCCCGCTCAGGGCCACCGCCTGCCGGGTGGCCTGGAGGTAGGGCTTCCTTAAGGCGAGGAGGGCCCGGTACACCCTCCCGCCGTCCAGGGGCAAGGCGGGGAGGAGGTTGAAAAGCCCCAGGCTCAGGTTGACCAGGAAGAGGTAGTGGCTCAAAAACCCCCAGGCCCCTTGCGGGGTCTTCAGCAGGTGGAACCCCAGGGCCAGGGCGAAGCTCACCGCAGGCCCCGCCAAGGCGATGGCCAGTTCCTTGGCGGGCTCCCGCGGGATTCTTTCCAGCTGGGCTACCCCGCCCAGGAGCCACAGGATGATGCGCCGGGTCTTCACGCCGTAGCGCCGGGCGACGAGGGCGTGCCCCAGCTCGTGGAGGAGGACCGAGAGAAAGAGGCCTAGGGCTGCGAGAAGCCCGAGCACCCAGGGCCAGGGCCCTTCCAAGAGGCCGGGGTCCTGGGGGAGCCCGAACAGCCGAAGGTACTGGGGCAGGTTCTGCCCGATGAACCAGGCCCAGAAGGGGAGGATGAGGAGGAAGGAGAGGTCCAGGTAAAGGGGGATGCCCGCTAGGCGCAGGAGGTAGATCCCGTGCTGGAACACGTCTCAGTATAGGCGCCCGGGGCCCGGCGGGGTGTCATGACCGGTCAGTCAGGGTTAGCATGGAGGGGTGCTGGCGCTCGCCCTCCTCAAAGACCCCCTGTACCGGAGCTACTGGCTTTCCCTCTTCGCCTCCCAGATGGGCACCTGGATGCAGGCCGCAGCCCAGGGCTGGCTCGTCCTGCTCCTCACGGGAAGCGCCGAGCGGCTCGGCCTCGTGGTAGCCCTCCAGTTTCTGCCTTCCCTCCTCTTCTCCCTGCCCGCCGGGGTCCTGGCGGACCGCTACCCCAAGCGGGACCTCCTCCGCTTCACCCAGGGGGGGATGACCCTCCTCGCCCTGGCCATGGCCTTTTTGGTCTATACGGGCTGGGTGCGGTACGAACACGTCCTCTTCTTCGCTTTTCTCTACGGGGCCCTGAATGCCATGGACCAGCCCGTGCGCCAGAGCTTTACCGTGGAGCTCGCGGGGAAGGAGCGCTACCCCGGGGCCATCGCCCTCAACTCCTTTGGCTTCAACACGAGCCGCCTCGTGGGGCCTGCCGTGGCGGGCTTCCTCATCGCCTTTTATGGCGTGGGGGCCGCTTACCTCGCCAACGCCCTGTCCTTTCTGCCCATCCTCTGGGTGCTTTCCCGCCTGCCTCGAGGCGAGGGGAACGGGGTCGTCCAGGGGCGCTGGTGGACGGAGGCCCTGGAGGGGATCCGGTTCGTCCTGGGGCACCCCGTGGTGCGGCGGGTGGTGGGCTTGATCCTCTTCGCCACCCTTTTGGGCATGAACTTCCAGACCCTGGTGCCGGCCTACGCCCGCCTCGTCCTCGGGCTTTCCGCCACGGGGTACGGCTTCCTCCTTTCCAGCGTGGGCGTGGGGGCGATCCTCGCTGCCTTGATCATGGCCTTCACCGGCAGGCCCAGGCCCTGGCGCCTCGTCCTCGGCCTCTTCGCCCTGGCCCTGGCCCACCTGGGCCTTGCCCTGAAGCTTCCCGGACTCGTGCCCTTCTTCCTCGCCGTGGGGGGCTTCGGGATGATCTCCGTCCTCATCAACGCCAACACCCTGGTCCAGCTTTCCGTGCCGGACCGGCTTCGGGGCCGGGTCATGGCGGTCTACAGTCTGGTGATGCTGGGCACGGGACCCTTGGGCGCCTACCTCACGGGCTTCCTCTTTGAGGCTTTGGGGGGGCGGAGGGCGGCGCTCGTCCTGGGGCTTGCCCTCCTCGCCGTGGGGGCCTTCCAGCTCCTCCGCCCCTGGCCTAAGGACGCCAGTCCTCAGGCCTAGGCCCGAGGCCGAGCCGCCAGGCCACCCCTCGCGCCACCCTGAGCCCCGCCTTCCCGTCCCCGTAGGGGTTCTTGGCCTTGCGCATGTGGGAAAGCGCCTCCGGGTTTTCCAAAAGCCCCTTCACCGTCCGATAGACCTTTTCCGGGTCGGTGCCCGCAAGCTTCAGGATCCCGGCCTCAAGCCCCTCGGGCCTCTCTGTTACGTTTCTTAAGACCACCACCGGCACCCCCAAGGCCGCCCCTTCCTCCTGAAGCCCCCCGGAGTCGGTGACCAAAAGGAGGCTTTCCCGGATAAGGGCCGCCATGGGGCCGTACTCCAGGGGGTCCAGGAGAACGAAGTTTCTCACCCCCTTGAGCACCGGGAAGACCGCTTCCCGCACCACGGGGTTCAGGTGCACGGGGTAGACAAAGGTGAGGTTTGGGAAGGCCTCCGCCACCCGCCTTAGGGCCCGGGCGAGCTCGGCGAGGATGGGCCAGTTCTCCCGGCGGTGCATGGTCACGGTCACGTAGGGCCCTTCGGGGAGCCCCTCGGGAAGCCGCCCGAGCTTCGCGGCGAGGAGCACCGCGTCCACCCCGGTCTGGCCCGTGACCAGGATCCCCTCCTCCCGCTTCCCCTCCTTAAGGAGGTTCGCCTTGGCGAGGGGGGTGGGGGCGAAGTCCAGATCGGTGAGGACGTCGGTGAGGCGGCGGTTCGCCTCCTCGGGGAAGGGCTCCTTGAGGTTGCCGCTCCTTAGGCCCGCCTCCACGTGGCCCACGGGGATCCCCTCCAGAAAGGCCGCCCAGGCCACGGCGAAGGTGGTGAGGGTGTCCCCGTGGACGAGGACGTAGTCCGCCCCCATCTCCTTGAGGGCCCGGGCCGCCTGGGGGAGGATGCGGGCCGCGAGGTCGGGGAGGGCCTGGCGCTCCTGCATAACGTCCAGGTTTCGGTCCTCTTGGATCCCGAAGAGGCTTAAGGCCTGCCGCAGTTGCTCCCGGTGCTGGCCCGTGAGGAGGACGAGGGGCTTCAGGCCCGGGATACTCTTGAGGGCCAGGTACACGGGGGCCATCTTGGTGGCCTCGGGCCGCGTGCCGAAGGCGAGGACCACGCGTTTCATTCCCCCCTCCATAGCGCCCTAAGCCTCCGGTAGGTGACCCAGGCGAGGCCCAGGGAGGTGGCGAGAAGGCTCGTCAGGATGGCCTCCCAGGGCATTCCCAGGTAGACCATGGCGAGGAGGTTGAAGAGGAGGGCCGCCCCCCAGAGGAGGAAGGCCACCCGCCTTTGGGAAAGCCCCCGGGCCAGGAGGCGGTGGTGGATGTGGTCCTTGCCGGGGGTGGAGAGGGGGTTCTGCCCCCTGAGGAGCCTCCGCACCACCACCTGGGTGGTGTCCAGGATGGGGAGGAGGAGGAAGAGCGCCGGGGGGAGGAGGCCCAGGAAGGTGGTGAGCTTGAGGTTGCCGAGGAGGGCGGTGGCGGCCAAAGTGTAGCCCAGGAAGTAGGCCCCCGCGTCCCCCAGGATGATGCGGCTTGGGTGGAGGTTGTGACGGAGGAAGCCCAAGGAGGCCCCCGCCAGGGCGGAAAGCACCAGCGTCCCCGCCGCCCAGTAGGGGAACTGGGCGGAGACGAAGAGGAGGCTTATGGCGCTGATGTAGGCGATACCCCCGGCGAGGCCGTCCAGCCCATCCATGAGGTTTAGGGCGTTGGTGATCCCCACCACCCAAAGCCAGGTGAGGAAAAGCCCCAAGAGAGGGTCCAAGGGGGTGCCGAAGGCCGCCTCAAACCGCACCCCCACGGCCACGAGGAGGAGGGCGGAAAGCGTCTGGACGAAGAGGCGGAAGAGGGGAGGAAGGCCAAACTGGTCGTCAATGAAGCCCACCAGCACAAGCCAAGCCCCGCCCAGGAGGATGGCCAGCACCTGGATGAGGACGCTTTCCACCAGGATGGGCCTTAAGAAGGCCGCCACCACTAAGGCGAGCACCACCCCGGCGTAGAGGGCAAGCCCCCCGGCGTTGGGGAGGGGCTCCCGGTTAAGCCGCCTTTCGTTGGGCTGGTCCGCCCAGCCCACCTTCAGGGCGAAGCGGCGCACGTGGGGCAGGAAGCGCCAGGTGAAGAGGAGGGCCAGGAAAAAGACGAGGAGGACGGTGAGCCAGCCCCGCCCGTAGGGGTTGGCCACGCCCAGGCGGTGGAGGAACTCCAGCAGGTCACTTGGTGCCATAGATCCGGTCCCCGGCGTCGCCGAGGCCGGGGACGATGTAGCCGTGGTCGTTGAGGCGCTCGTCTATGGCCGCCACCACCACCTCGGTGTCGGGGTGGTCCTGGGCGATGCGCTCCAGGCCCTCGGGGGCGGCGAGGATGGCCATGAGCTTGACCCCGGTGGCCCCCCGTTCCTTGAGGAGGGAGAGGGCGAGGCTTGCGCTTCCCCCCGTGGCCAGCATGGGGTCCAGCAGGAAGGCCCGGCGCTCGGCGATGTCCGGGGGGAGCTTGATGTAGTACTGCACGGGGTTTAAGGACTCGGGGTCCCGGTAGAGGCCGATGTGCCCCACCCGGGCGTGGGGGACGAGCTTCAAAATCCCCTCCACCATCACGAGCCCCGCCCGCAGGATGGCCACCAGGGCGAGCTTTTTCCCGGAGAGCACCTTGACCCGGGCGGGGGCGATGGGGGTCTCCACCGTGGTCTCCTCCAGCTCCAGGTCCCGCATGGCCTCGTAGGCCATGAGCATGGCGACCTCTTCGGCGAGCTCGCGGAAGTCCTTGGGGCCCGTGCGCTTGTCCCTGAGGTGGGCCAGCTTGTGCTGGACCAGGGGGTGGTCCACCAGGGTGATCCTCATCGGCAAGAGCCTACCACGCCCCCCTTCGGGGGAAGAAGTCCCGGAAGAAGGCGAGGGCCTTGGGGAGCTTTTCCTCCAGGGCCTGCGGGAAGCCTTGGGGCTCCTTGGTGCGGAACCAGTGGAGGTCGTGGAGGTAAGTGAGGGGGACGTAGAAGGCGAGGCGCTCCCGGACCTCCTTGGGGTAGAGGCGGGCCATGCGGAAGAGGGCGGCCCGGGCGGCCTCCTCCCCCAGGAGGTCTAGGCTTCCCGTCTTCAGGAGGGCGAGGTCCCGCGCCGGGTCGTCCCCCCCGGAGCGCACCCAGTCCACCAGGAAGACCTCGGGGCCTTCCGCCCCCGGCGCTTTGAGGAGGAGGTTTCCTGCCCAGGCGTCCCGGTGGCAGAAGCGGCGTTCCACCCCGGCGGCGAGGCCCACCTCCCGCTTCAGGGCCTGGACCAGGGAGAGGGCTTCCGGCTGGTCGTGGAGGCTCTCGGCGAAGCGTTCCAGGCGGGAAAGGAGCTCCTCTTGGGTGACCTTCCCCGGCTCGGGCAGGCGGTGGAGGGCGAGGAAGAGGTGGGAGAGGGCGGCGAGGGTTTTGGAGGTGAAGGCCTCGGGGGCGAAGGGCCTTCCGGGGAAGCGGCGGGTGACGAGGACGCCCCCTTCCGCTCCCTGGATCACGGCGAGGACCAGGCTCCCGAAGCCCGCCCGGGCCATGCGGCGGGCCTCGAGGCCCGCCAGGTGGGCCTCCTCCTTGCGGTAGACCTTGTAAACCCGTTCGCCGTCCGTGTAGACCCGGGCCTCAAACCCGCCCAGGGGGGTGAGGCGCTTTAGGCGTTCGGGGGGAAGGAGGGCCTTGAGGGCGGCGACGGCCACGGGGCTTATTCTAGCCCTATGGAGCTCCTCCGGCCCGAGGCCACGGTCCTTTCCCTGGGAAGGAGGGTCCTTTCCTTTGACCGGGAGGGAAGGCCCTACCACTACTTCCGCGAGGGGAAGACCTACAAGCGCGCCCTGGACGGGAGCCTCCACCTCCGCTACCGGGAAGGGGAGAGGAGGCGGAGAAGGCTTGCCCCCGAGGAGGCCCTTGGGGTCTACCGGGAGGTCCTGGACCTGGCCGAGGCCCACCTGCGGGACGAAAGGAGGCGGGAGGAGGTGCTCCGCTGGACCCCCGAGGGCCTCCTGGACCCCACGCCCTACCGCAGGGCCTACGCCTGGCCCGTGAGCATCCTTCCCCCCGACGCCTACCTCTCCGTGGTCCTACAGGCCACCACGGGGTGCACCTGGAACCGCTGCGCCTTCTGCAGCTTCTACCAGGACCGCCCCTTCCAGAAGCGAACCCCCGAGGCTTTCCGGGAGCACATCCAGGCCGTCTTGGCCCTGCTTGGGCGGGGCAGGCTTCTTCGGCGCGGGGTCTTCCTCGCGGACGGGAACGCCCTCGCCCTCTCCGAGCCCCTTCTTCCCCTCCTGGAGCTCGTGCGGGCCCACTTCCCCGGGGAGCCCGTGATGGGGTTTCTGGACCTCTTCACCGGCCTGAAGAAAGCCCCTTCCTGGTGGGAAAGGCTTTGGGGTATGGGCTTGAGGCGGGTCTACATCGGCCTGGAGACGGGGCACGCCCCCCTCCTCGCCCTCCTCCGGAAGCCCGGCCACCCCAAGGAGGTCCTGCCCCTGGTCCAGGCGTTGAAGGCGGCGGGGCTTTCCGTGGGGGTGATCCTCATGGTGGGGGCGGGGGGAAAGGCCTTCGCCGAGGCCCACTTCCGGGAAAGCCTCGCCCTCCTCGCGGAGCTTCCCTTGGGGAGAGGGGACGTGGTCTACCTCTCCCCCTTCCGGGAGGACCCCGGCACCTCGTACGCCGCCCTCGGCCTTGCTCCCTTGGAGGACCTCGAGGGGGAACTCCAAAGGTGGGCCCAGGCGGTGCGTCGCCTCGGCCTCAGGGCCTCCCGGTACGAGATCCGGGAGTTCCTCTACTGAACCTCCAACTCCCCCTTCTCCGCAAGGAAGCCCGCCTCCTTGTGGCTCCCGTCGCAGAAGGGTTTCTCCCGGGACCGGCCGCAGCGGCAGAGGGCGAGCTTGGCCCGCTCTAGGCGCCTTTCCTCCCCGTTCCACCGGAAGGGGGTCCCCTCCGGAAGGTCCAGGACGTAGGGCCCGTTCTCCCGAAAGCGGAGGCGCATGCCTCCATGCTACCCCTTCCTGCTATCCTGGGAAGGATGGGCCCGGGATCCCCCCGGTCGCCCGGGAGGTGCTATGCGTGCGCACATCATCACCTACGGCTGCCAGATGAACGAGTACGACTCCCACCTGGTGGCGAGCGAGCTCGTGAGCCTCGGGTGGGAGCTCGTGGACTCGGTGGAGGAGGCGGATTTCGTCCTGGTGAACACCTGCGCCGTGCGGGGCAAGCCCGTGGAGAAGGTGCGCTCCCTCCTGGGCCAGCTCCGCAAGGAGAAGGAGCGTCGGGGCCTCCTCATCGGGATGATGGGGTGCCTGGCCCAGCTGGACGAGGGCCAGCAGATGGCGAAGAAGTTCGGGGTGGACGTCCTCTTGGGCCCCGGGGCCCTCACCTCCTTGCCCGAGGCCCTGAAGGCGAACGAGAGGTTCTGGGACCTCACCTTCCGAGAGGACGTCCTGGACTACATTCCCCCGCCTCCCAAGGGGGCGCTTTCCGCCCACGTGACCATCATCCGGGGGTGCAACCACCACTGCACCTACTGCATCGTCCCCACCACCCGCGGCCCCGAGGTTTCCCGCCACCCCGACCTCATCCTTAAGGAGATTGAGCTCCTGAAGCAGGCGGGGGTGGTGGAGGTCACCCTCCTCGGCCAGAACGTCAACTCCTACGGCAAGGACCAGCCGGGCTTCCCCTCCTTCGCCGAGCTCCTCCGCATGGTGGGCGGGATGGGCATCCCCCGGGTGCGCTTCCTCACCAGCCACCCGGTGAACTTCACCGACGACATCATTGAGGCCATCGCCGAAACCCCCGCCATCTGCCGCTACATCCACCTGCCCGTGCAGTCGGGCTCCGACCGGGTGCTCCGCCGCATGGCCCGGGAGTACCGCCGGGCACACTATCTGGAGAGGATCCGGAAGATCCGCGAGGCCCTCCCCGATGCCGTGCTTTCCACCGACATCATCGTGGGCTTCCCCGGGGAGACGGAGGAGGACTTCCAGGAGACCCTTTCCCTCTACGACGAGGTGGGATACGACCAGGCCTACATGTTCATCTACTCGCCCCGCCCCGGCACCCCCGCCTACAAGCACTTCCAGGACCTGCCCCGGGAGGTGAAGGTGGAGCGCCTGATGCGCCTCATTGAGAAGCAGAAGGAGTGGAGCTACCGCAGGAACCTGGAGTGGGTGGGGAAGACGGTGGAGGTGTTGGTCCGGGGCGAGGCCAAGGAGGAGGGCTTCGTCCAGGGGCACGACCGGGGGAACCACCCCGTGCTCGTCCCCGCCTCCCAGGCCCCGGTGCCGGGCCTCTACCAGGTGGAGATCAAGCAGGCCACGCCCCACCTCCTCTTCGGGGAGGTGGTGGGGGCGAAGGCCCCGGCCCCCATCCCCCTGCCCGTGGCCTAGGGGGTGAGGGATGCGGTCCATCCTCCCCCTGGGCGTGGCCTTGGCCCTCTTCCTCCTCCTCTTCGCCACCTTCCGCTTCACGGGGCTTGGGTTCTTCCTGGCCCTGGGGGGTGGGGCCCTGGGCTACTTGGGCCTTGCCCGCTGGCAGGGAGGGCTTCTTTCCCGGGGGCCTTCCTTGGCGGCGTTGGAGCGCCTGGCCATGCGGGAGGCCTGGCGGCGGGGCGGGGTTTTGCGCCCGGGGGACCTCTCGGCCTTTTTGCCTGAGGAGGAGGCGGAAAGGCTTTTGGAAGGGCTTGCTGCCCGGGGGCTTTGCCGGAAGGAGGGGGAGGGGTACCGGTTTTAGGGCATGCTCCGGGAAGCCGAGGTGGTGGTCCTGGGGGCCGGGGTGGCGGGGCTCACCCTGGCCCGCCTCCTTTGGGAAAGGGGCCGGAAGGTCCTGGTGGTGGCCGAGGCCCTGGGGGAGGCGAGCCGCCCTCCCGTGGCCCTGGTGAACCCCCTTAGGGGGAGGCGCTTCACCCTCTCAGCGGAAGGGGAAAGGGCTTTGGAGGCGGCCCTCGCTTTTTACGGCCGCTTCGTCCCCCTCCACCTCGGGGTCTTCCGCCCCGTGCCCGAGGAGGACCGCTCCAAGGTGGCTCAAAGGCTAGCTTCCCTGAAGCACCGCTGGGAGAGGGAGGGGGTGCTTCTGGAGGAGGCCTTCTGGCTGGAGCCGAGGCCCCTTTTGGCGCGCCTCGCCGAGGGGCTTCCCCTTCTAAGGGGCCGGGTCCTCGCCTGGGAGCCTCCCTGGCTGGTCCTCGAGGGCGGCGGGCGGGTCAGGGGGGAGGTTCTGGTCTACGCCGGGGGTGGCCGGGGGGCGCACCTTTTGGGCCTGGAGGGGCGGCACGTCCCGGGGCTCGTCCTCACCCTTTGGGACTACTTTCCCCGGGCCGTGAGCTACCGGGTCTACTTGGCGGGGGCGGCCTTAGGGGGAAGCTACCTCCCGGGGGAGGAGGGCTACCGCCTCCCGCCGCCCACGGAAGGGGAGGTGGAGTGGCTTCTCCAAGGGGCCGAGGCCCTTGTGGGCTACCGCCCCCGGGTGGCCTCCCTTTGGCGGGGGGTGCGCTTTAGGCTTTCCTCCTTTCTCTTCCCCGTGGAGGGGGGGGTCGCCCTCACCGGGCTCGGCTCCACGGGCTTTCTCTACGCGCCTCTCCTCGCAGAGAGGCTTGCCGAAAGGCTTTAGACTGAGGGCGTGTACTCGGGAGCGGTCCTCGCGGGAGGGGCCTCGAGGCGCTTTGGGGAGGACAAGGCCCTTTTCGTCTACCGGGGGAAGCCCCTCCTCCTCTGGGTCTTGGAGAGCCTTAGGGGGGCGGAGGAGCGCTTCATCGTGGCGAACCGCCCCTACGTGGGCTTCGGCGTCCCCGTCTACCCCGACCTCCTCCCGGGGGCGGATAGCCTCTCCGGCCTCCACTCCGCCCTCGCCCACGCCCGCTTCCCCTGGGTGGCCGTGGCGGCCACGGACCTCCCCTTCCTCACCCGGGGCTTTTGGGACTTCCTCTACGAGCAGGCCCGCGCCTCCCCCTACCCCGTGGTGGCGGTTTACAACCCCGAGGGCCACCTCGAGCCCCTCATGGCCCTTTACCACAAGGACTGCCTGCCCCAGGTGGAGCGGCAGATCCGGGAGGGGGACTTCCGCCTGGGGCGGGTGGTGGAGGCTTTGGGGGCCACGTATGTGGCCGCCGAGGAGGTGGTGGCCCGGTTTGGGGAGCGGGTCTACCTCAACGCCAACCGCAGGGCCGACCTCCCCTAGGCGTGGTATCCTCCTCCGGGGGCGGATGCTGCGGCTGGAGAACATCACGAAACGCTTTGGCCCCATTGTGGCCAACGACCGCATCAGCCTCGAGGTGCGGGCCGGGGAGGTTCTCGCCCTCCTGGGGGAGAACGGGGCAGGGAAGACCACCCTGGTGAGCCTCCTCTACGGCCTTTACGCGCCGGACGAGGGGCGGATCCTCCTGGAGGGGCGTCCCGTTCAGATCCCTTCCCCCAAGGCGGCCCAGGCCCTGGGCATCGCCCTCGTGCCCCAGCACCCCGAGCTCATTGAGGCCCACACCGTGGCCGAGAACCTCGCCCTGGGGCTGGACCTGCCCTTCCTGCTTCCCCGAAGGGCCCTCGTCCGCAGGCTCAAGGCCCTGCTGGCGGGGCACCCTCTGGGGGTGGACCTGGAGGCGCCCGTCCACCTCCTCTCCGCCGGGGAGAAGCAGCGGGTGGAGATCCTCAGGGCCCTTCTCGCCAAGCCCAAGGTCCTGATCCTGGACGAGCCCACCAGCGTCCTCACCCCCCAGGAAGCGGAGGGCCTTTTCCAGGAGATCGCCCGCTACAAGGCCATGGGCCTCGCGGTGATCTTCATCAGCCACAAGCTGGACGAGGTGCTCCGGGTGGCGGACCGCATCGCCGTCCTCCGGGGGGGGAGAAAGGTGGGGGAGGTGCCGAGGGAGAAGGCGGACCGGGACCTCCTCGTGCGCCTCATGGTGGGGCGGGAGGTGGAGCCTCCCCGCCTCGGCTTCCCTCCGGGGAAGAGGCCCCTTCTGGAGGTGCGGGACCTCTTCGTGCCCCGCCGGGGGGTCCCGGTCCAGGGGGTGAGCTTCGTGCTCTGGGAAGGGGAGATCCTCGGCGTGGCCGGGGTGGCGGGAAGCGGGCAGAAGGAGCTCGTGGAGGCCTTGGCGGGGCTTAGGCCCTACCGGGGGGAGGTGCGGTTCCTGGGCGCCCCCTTGCCCCGGGACCCCGCCCGCCTCCACGCCTTGGGGGTGGCCCACATCCCCGAGGACCGGGCCATGGGGGTGGTGGGGACGATGAGCGTGGCGGAGAACCTGGCCCTGCGCCGCTACGCCCGCTTCGCCCGGCGGGGTTTTCTCTCCCGTAGGGCCATGGAGGAAAAGGCCTCGGAGCTCATCCGCCGCTTCGGGATCCAAACGCCTTCCCCCAGGACCCCCGTCCGCTTCCTCTCCGGGGGGAACGTGCAGAAAGTGATCCTGGCCCGGGAGCTCGGCGAGGGGGCCAGGCTGGTTTTGGCCATGCACCCCACCTACGGCGTGGACGTGGGGGCGGCGGAGGAGGTCCACCGCCTCCTCCTGGACCTGGCCAAGGGCGGGGCGGCCGTCCTCCTTGTGAGCGAGGACCTGGACGAGATCCTGGCCCTCTCCCACCGGGTGGCGGCCCTCTACCAGGGGCGGATGGTGGGGCCCTTGCCGCGGGAGGAGGTGGGGCTGGAGCGCCTGGGGGCCATGATGACGGGGGGTCGGGCGTGAGGGTGGAGGTGGACCCCGCGCCCCGGCCCCTCAAGGTCGTGGGGGCCTATGCCCTCTTCGTGGGGCTCGCCCTCGTGGCCCTGGGGTTCCTCTTCCGGGCCTACGGGGTGGCGCCCCTGGAGGCCTATCGGGTTTTCCTCTCGGTTCTGGGGGACCCCTTGGGCCTCGCCGAGGTGGCCCGAAGGGCCATTCCCCTTCTCCTCATAGGCTCGGGCCTTGCTTTGGCCTTCCGGGTGGGCTTCTTCAACATCGGGGCCGAGGGGCAGCTCCTCCTTGGGGCCGTGGGGGCCACCTACGCCGCCCTCTTCCTCCCTCCCGGGCCCTGGACCCTGCCTTTGATGTTCCTCCTCGGGGGGGCCTTGGGGGGGGTGTGGGCGGGCCTTGCCGCCTGGCTTCGGGCGCGCTTCGGGGCGAGCGAGATCCTCGTCACCCTCATGCAGAACTACCTTGCCTACTACCTGGTGGTCTACTTGGTGGCGGGTCCCTGGAAGGGGCGGACGGCCTTCGGCTTCCTCTACACCGACCCCTTTCCCGAGGCGGCGCGGCTTCCCGTGCTTCCCGGCACCCTGGTCCACTGGCCTACCCTCCTCCTCGGGGCGGTGGCCGCCCTGGTCCTCCACGTCCTCCTCTTCCGGACCCCCTGGGGCTTTGAGTGGCGGGTTCTGGGGGAGAACCCCCTCGCCGCCTGGTACCTGGGCCTGGACGCGGGCCGCCTCCTCCTCCGGGTGGGCCTGATCTCGGGCGCTTTGGCGGGGCTTGCCGGGGTGGGGGAGGTGGCGGGGATCCACCACAAGCTCCTGGAGCCCGCCCAGGTGTCCTTGGGCTACGGCTTCACGGCCATCCTCGTGGCCTGGCTCGCCCGCGGTGGGCCGGGTTACGTCCTCCTCACCGCCCCCCTCCTGGGGGTGGTCCTCGCCGGGGGGGACGCGTTGAAGCTCGCCTTCTCCATGCCCTTTCGCGTGGTGGACGTGACGAGTGGCCTCCTGCTTTTGGCCTTGATCGGGGCCGAGGCCGCAAGCCGCCACCGCCTGGTCTGGAGGCGCTGATGGAAGAGGCCTTGTTGCGTGCGGTCCTTTTCGGAACGCCTATCCTGCTCGCGGGGCTTGGGGCGCTTCTCGCTGAACGGAGCGGGGTGGTGAACCTCGGGGTGGAGGGGATGATGGCCCTGGCCGCCCTCACCGCCTTCGCCGCCGCCCAGGCCTACGGCCCCCTACCCGGGGTCCTCGCCGCCCTCGGGGTGGGGGCGCTCTCGGGGCTTTTCCTGGGCCTCTTCACCGTCACCTTGCGGGCCAACCAGTTCGTGGCGGGGCTCGCGGTGGCCGCCTTGGGGCTTGGGGCCTCGGGGCTTCTGGGCAAGCGCTACGAGGGGCTGCCCCTCGCCCACCCCTTGCCCGAGGGAGGGTTCGCCCTCTTGGGGGCGGCCCTCGCCCTCCTCGTCCACCTCTTCCTCACCCGCACCCGGACGGGGCTTTTCCTGCGGAGCGCCGGGGAGAACCCCAAGGCGGTGGACCTCTTCGGGGTGAGCGTGGACGGGGTGCGGTACCTGGCCCTGGGCCTGGGAGGGGGGCTCATCGGCCTCGCGGGGGCCTACCTCTCCCTGGCCTACCGGCCGAGCTGGACGGACGGGATGACCGCCGGGCTCGGCTGGGTGGCCATCGCCTTGGTGATCCTCGCCGCCTGGCATCCTCTTCGGGCCCTCCTTGGGGCCTATTTCTTCGGCCTTCTCTTCTTCCTGCAGTTCCGCCTCCAGGGCAGTGTACCTATACCGAGCGAAGCCTTTGCCGCTATGCCCTACCTTCTGGTTATCCTGGTCCTGGCGCTCTCGGGCCGGTCCCGGGCCCCCAAGGCCCTGGGCCAGCCCTTTGAGCGGGGGAGGTAGCCATGCGACGACTCGTTCTCGGGGTTCTCGCCGCCCTGGGCCTCGCCCTAGGGCAGGGGGACAAGCTCAAGGCCTGTTTCATCTACGTGGGCCCGGTGGGGGACGCGGGCTGGACCTACGCCCACGACGTGGGCCGGAAGAAGGCGGAGGCGGCCCTCCCGTGGCTTGAGACCCGGTACGTGGAGAGCGTTCCCGAAGCCCAGGTGGTGCCGGTCATTGACCGGTTCGTGCGGGAGGGGTGCCGGGTCATCTTCGCGACCAGCTTCGGGTACATGGACGGGGTCCTCGAGGCCGCCAAGAAGTACCCGGACGTCATCTTCGCCCACGCCACGGGCATCAAGCGGGCCCCCAACGTCGCCACCTACATGGCCGACTTCTACCAGGTCTACTACCTGAACGGCCTCGCCGCCGGGGCCCTCACCAAGACGGGCAAGGTGGGGTACGTGGCCGCCTTCCCCATCCCCGAGGTGAAGCGGCACATCAACGCCTTCGCCCTCGGGGTGCGGGCCGTCCGGCCCGACGCCCAGGTGCTGGTGCGCTGGATCAACGCCTGGTACGACCCGGCCAAGGCCCGGGAGGCCACGGAGGCCCTCCTCGCCCAAGGGGCGGACGTCTTCGCCTTCACCGAGGACACCCCCACGGTGATCCAGACCGCCGCCCGCAAGGGGGCCTATTCCTTCGGCCACTACACCCCCATGCTCAAGTTCGCCCCCGACCACGTGGTCTCGGGCCAGATCGTCCACTGGGAGGTCATCTACATTGACTTCCTCAAGAAGGTGAAGGAAGGGGTCTACACCCCCAAGAACCTGGAGAACGTGGACTATTTCTGGCTCCTCCAGCACGGGGCTGTGGAGATGGGGGCGGACTACGGCGTCCCCATCAACCCCAAGCACGTTCCCCTGCTGAAGGCCGCCCAGATGAGCGTGGAGGGCAAGAAGGTTCCGGTCTACGACCGGATCATGTCCCTTCTTGAGGCGATGAAGCGCCCGAACCCCACCTTTGACCCCTTCACCGGCCCCATCAAGGACCGTAAGGGGGTGGTGCGCATCCCCGCCGGGCGCAAGGCGACCCTTAACGAGCTCCTCACCATGGAGTGGGCCGCCCCCGGCGTGGTGGGCGACTGGCCGGGGGAGCCCCGGTAGGCCCCCTAAGGGCGGGGAAGGCGCGGGGAAAGGGGTATAATGCCCGCCATGGAGGTGGGCACGCTCGCGCCGGACTTCGCCCTGCCTGACCAGGAGGGCCGCACCCACCGCCTCTCCGACTACCGGGGGCGGTGGGTGGTCCTTTACTTCTACCCCAAGGACGACACCCCCGGGTGCACCAAGGAGGCCTGCGGCTTCCGGGACCACATGGGAAGCCTAAAGGCCCTGGACGCGGTGGTCCTCGGGGTCTCGGCGGACCACGTGGAAAGCCACAAGCGCTTCGCCGAGAAGTACGGCCTGAACTTTCCCCTCCTCGCCGACCCCGAGCGGAAGGTCATCGGGGCCTACGGCGCCTGGGGGAAGAAAAAGCTTTATGGCAAGGAGGTGGAGGGGGTGCTCCGCCAGACCTTTCTCATAGACCCCGAGGGCCGCATCGCCAAGGTCTGGCGCAAGGTCTCCCCCGAGGGGCACGCCCTCGAGGTGGCCGAGGCCCTGAAGGCGCTCAGGGGGGCCTGATGGAGCGCCCCTTGGAGAGCTACAAGAAGGAGGCGGCCCACGCCGCCATCGCCTACGTCCAGGACGGGATGGTGGTGGGCCTGGGCACGGGCTCCACGGCCCGCTACGCCGTCCTCGAGCTCGCCCGGCGCCTTAGGGAGGGGGAGCTGAAGGGCGTGGTGGGGGTGCCCACCTCGAGGGCCACCGAGGAGCTCGCCAAGCGGGAGGGGATTCCCCTCGTGGACCTTCCCCCGGAGGGGGTGGACCTGGCCATAGACGGGGCGGACGAAATCGCCCCCGGCCTTGCCCTCATCAAGGGGATGGGTGGGGCGCTTCTTCGGGAGAAGATCGTGGAACGGGTGGCCAAGGAGTTCATCGTCATCGCCGACCACACCAAGAAGGTGCCCGTCCTGGGCCGGGGGCCGGTGCCGGTGGAGATCGTCCCCTTCGGCTACCGGGCGACCCTCAAGGCCATCGCCGACCTCGGGGGGGAGCCCGAGCTCCGCATGGACGGGGACGAGTTCTACTTCACCGACGGCGGCCACCTCATCGCCGACTGCCGCTTCGGCCCCATCGGGGACCCCTTGGGCCTGCACCGGGCCCTCTTGGAGATCCCCGGGGTGGTGGAGACGGGGATCTTCGTGGGGATGGCCACCCGGGCCCTGGTGGCGGGGCCTTTTGGGGTGGAGGAGCTTCTGCCGTAGAATGGAGGCCATGAAGGGCATGCCCCGGTCCTAGGGCGGGGAGGCTTCCCCGCCCGGGGCGCGTGCCCCGGTTTTTTTTAGGGAGGGCGCATGGAAAAGGTCTTCTACGTGACCACCCCCATCTACTACGTGAACGCCGAGCCGCACCTGGGCCACGCCTACACCACGGTGGTGGCGGACTTCCTGGCCCGGTGGCACCGCCTGGACGGCTACCGCACCTTCTTCCTCACCGGCACCGACGAGCACGGGGAGACGGTCTACCGGGCGGCCCAGGCGGCGGGAGAGGACCCCAAGGCCTTCGTGGACCGGGTTTCCGGGCGCTTCAAGCGGGCCTGGGAGCTTTTGGGCATCGCCTACGACGACTTCATCCGCACCACGGAGGAAAGGCACAAGAAGGTGGTGCAGCTCGTCCTAAAAAAGGTCTACGAGGCCGGGGACATCTACTACGGGGAGTACGAGGGGCTTTACTGCGTAAGTTGCGAGCGCTTCTACACGGAGAAGGAGCTCGTGGAGGGGCTTTGCCCCATCCACGGAAGGCCCGTGGAAAGGCGGAAGGAGGGGAACTACTTCTTCCGCATGGAGAAGTACCGCCCCTGGCTCCAGGAGTACATCCAGGAAAATCCCGACCTCATCCGCCCCGAGGGCTACCGGAACGAGGTCCTGGCCATGCTCGCCGAGCCCATCGGGGACCTCTCCATCTCCAGGCCAAAATCCCGCGTCCCCTGGGGCATCCCCCTCCCCTGGGACGAGGAGCACGTGACCTACGTCTGGTTTGACGCCCTCCTGAACTACGTCTCCGCCCTGGGCTACCCCGAGGGGGAGGCCTACCGGACCTTCTGGCCCCACGCCTGGCACCTCATCGGCAAGGACATCCTGAAGCCTCACGCCGTCTTCTGGCCTACCATGCTGAAGGCGGCGGGGATCCCCATGTACCGCCACCTGAACGTGGGGGGGTTTTTGCTGGGCCCGGACGGGCGCAAGATGTCCAAGACCCTGGGGAACGTGGTGGACCCCTTCGCCCTTCTGGAAAAGTACGGCCGGGACGCCCTGCGCTACTACCTCCTCCGTGAGATCCCCTACGGCCAGGACACCCCGGTGAGCGAGGAGGCCCTAAGGGCCCGGTACGAGGCCGACCTCGCCGACGACCTGGGCAACCTGGTGCAAAGGACCCGGGCCATGCTCTTCCGCTTCGCCGAGGGCCGCATCCCCGAGCCCGTGGCGGGGGAGGAGCTTGCCGAGGGGACGGGGCTTGCCGGGAGGCTCAGGCCTTTGGTGCGGGAGCTCAAGTTCCACGTGGCCCTCGAGGAGGTCATGGCCTACGTCAAGGCCTTGAACCGCTACATCAACGAGAAGAAGCCCTGGGAGCTTTTCAAGAAGGAGCCGGAGGAGGCCCGGGCCGTGCTCTACCGGGTGGTGGAGGGCCTGAGGATCGCCTCCATCCTCCTCACCCCGGCTATGCCCGACAAGATGGCGGAGCTCAGGCGGGCCCTGGGGCTTAAGGAGGAGGTTGGTCTGGCGGAGGCCGAGCGCTGGGGCCTGGCCGAGCCCCGCCCCATCCCCGAGGAAGCCCCCGTCCTTTTCCCCAAAAAGGAGGCCAAGGTGGAGGCCAAGCCCAAGGAAGAGGCCTGGATCGGCATAGAGGACTTCGCCAAGGTGGAGCTCAGGGTGGCGGAGGTTTTGGCGGCGGAGAAGCACCCGAACGCCGACCGGCTTTTGGTCCTCAGGCTCTCCCTGGGGAACGAGGAGCGCACCGTGGTCTCGGGGATCGCCCAGTGGTACCGCCCCGAGGAGCTGGTGGGCAAGAAGGTGGTCCTGGTGGCGAACCTGAAGCCCGCAAGGCTTCGGGGCATAGAAAGCCAGGGCATGATCCTGGCGGCCCAGGAGGGGGACAGGCTTGCCCTGGTCACGGTGGAAGGGGAAATCCCGCCGGGGGCGGTGGTGCGTTAAGAGGCCGCAACATGGGAGACCCGAAAGGGGGCTTGGGAAGCTCCCTTTGGGCCCCCCACCGCAACCAAAGCCGCGGTGGGGTAAAAGGCCGGGGGCTTGCCCCCGGCCTTGTCTTTGGGGCAACTAGCGGTTTAGCTCCTCCAGGGCCCGCTTGAGGATGGCGTCGTTCTCTAGGTCCAAGACGGCCTGGCCCCGGTCCTCGGGAAGGGGCCTTTGCCGCTGCGGTTCGGCGTAGGAGAACTTGCCTTCCTGGTCGGCCTTCACCTTCACGGCCTTGCCGTTTAGGCTCACGGTGATCTCCGCCCCCGGCGGGGCCCCCGCCCCCTGGAAGGAGAAGGGGGTGGGGAAGCGGGTGTCCTTCACAGGGATATCCGGGGTGATCCCCTCCTTGTTGATGGCACGGCGCTTGGGGGTGAGCCACTCAAAGGTGACCAGGGTGAGCTCACCGCCGTTCGCCAGGGTGTAGGAGGTCTGGCCCACGCCCTTGCCGAAGGTCTTCTCCCCGATGACCTTGGCCCGGCCGTAGTCCTGGAGGGCCCCGGCCACGATCTCGCTCGCCGAAGCGGAGTTGCCGTTCACCAGGACCACCATGGGCCCGTCCCAAAGGGTCCGGCCCGTGGCCTCGCACCAGACGCGGGTGAGGTTCTTGGTGCGGGTGTAGACGATGGGGCCCTCCTTGAGGAAGGCGCTGGCCACGGCGCACCCCTGGTCCAGGAGCCCTCCGCCGTTGTCCCTCAGGTCAAAGATCAGCTTCTTCACGCCCTGGGCCTTGAGCTCTTCTATGGCCCGCTTCAGCTGGTCCTCCACCTTGAAGTTGGCGAAGGTTTCCAGGGCCATGTAGCCCACGTCCCCGATCCGGGCGGAGGAGACGGAGACGATCTCCACCCGCTCCCGGATGAGTTCAAAGACCAGGGGGGTGGGCACCCCTTCCCGGCGCACCTTCAGGGTGACCTTGGTCCCCTCCCGCCCCCGGATCTTCGCCACGATGTCCAGGAGGGGGAGCTTGGTCACGTCCTCCCCGTCCACCTCCAAAATCACGTCCCCGGCCCTGAGGCCCGCCCGCTGGGCGGGAAGCCCCTTCATGACCCCTTCAATCTTGGCCCCCGTGCCGTCGGGGTTTGCGGCCGAGAGGGTGGCCCCGATGCCGAAGAACTCGCCCCTTAGGTCCTCCTGGCGCAGGGTGGAGCGCTGGGGCGGGGAGTAGCTGGTGAAGGGGTCCTCGAGGGCCTGGACCATCCCGCCGATGGCCCCTTCCAGCAGCTTGTCCAGCTTCTCCTTGGAGAGGGGCTCCAGGTAGTCCTGCTGGATCCTCTGGTAGACCTCCAGGAGGGCCTGGCCGTTGGGGTTCTGCAGGAAGGTCTCCGCCTGAGGCCGGGGAAGCTGGGCGTACACCAGGGCGAGAAGCGCCCCGAGCCCCACCATGAACCACGCGCGTCGCTTCATCTTCTCCCTCACCTGAGCCCCACTATAGCGCCTTTTCCTGAGAGGAAGGTGCGTATAGTGGGGGCATGATCGCCTTCCACCGGGTGGGCCTGGAGTACCCCCGCACCAAGACCAAGGCCCTCTACAACGTGAACCTGGAGATTAAGAAGGGCGAGTTCGTCTACGTGGTGGGCCACTCAGGGGCGGGGAAGTCCACCCTCCTTGCCCTCATCCTGAGGCGGCTTGTAGCCACCCAGGGGGCCGTCTACTTCGCTGGGCAGAACCTGAAAAACCTCCGGGGCGACCAGGTGGCCTACCACCGCCGCAGGATCGGCATGGTCTTCCAGGACCACCGCCTCCTTTCCGACATGACCGTGGAGGAGAACCTGGCCTTCGTCCTCCAGGTCCAGGGGGTCCCCCGCAGGGAGTGGCCGGAGAGGATCACCACCGCCCTTCGCCGGGTGGGGCTCTCCCACAAGAAGCGGGCCTTTCCCGAGGAGCTTTCCGTGGGGGAGGCCCAGCGGGTGGCCATCGCCCGGGCCCTCCTCCTGGACCCGCCCGTGGTCCTCGCCGACGAGCCCACGGGCAACCTGGACCCGGCCAACGCCCTCGCCGTGCTGGAGATCCTGAAGCAGGCCCACCAGCGGGGGGCCACGGTGGTGGTGGCCACCCACAGCCGGGAGCTTCTGGAGGCCTATCCCGCCCGGGTCGTGGTTTTGAAGGCCGGCCAGGTGGTGCGGGACGAGCGTCCCGCGGAGGGTGGTAGCATAAGGGTACGGGAAGGCCCTCTCCGGGGCGGAAAGGAGGAAGGATGAATATCTACAAGCTCATCGGGCGCAACCTGGAGATCACGGACGCCATCCGGGACTACGTGGAGAAGAAGCTTGCCCGCCTGGACCGCTACCAGGACGGGGAGCTCATGGCCAAGGTGGTTCTTTCCTTGGCGGGAAGCCCCCATGTGGAGAAGAAAGCCCGGGCGGAGATCCAGGTGGACCTCCCGGGCGGCCTCGTGCGCGTGGAGGAGGAGGACGCCGACCTCTACGCCGCCATAGACCGGGCGGTGGACCGCCTGGAAACCCAGGTGAAGCGCTTCAGGGAGCGGCGCTACGTGGGCAAGCGTCACTCCTATCAAGGCCCTCCGCCCCCGGAGGTGCGGGACCTCGAGGCCCTGCGCAAGCCCGAGGAGGAGGAAGGCCCCAGGATCGTACGCGTCAAGCGCTTTGAGATGAAGCCCATGGACCCCGAGGAGGCCGCCTTCCAGATGGAGGCGCTGGGCCACAGCTTCTTCGTCTTCCGCAACGCCAAGACCGACGAGATCAACGTCATCTACCGGAGGAAGGACGGCAACTACGGCCTCATAGAGCCCGCCTGAGCTCCAGGCCACCTTCGCCCCGGGGCCGGTGGCGGTAGACTGGCCCCGGGGAGGTCTTATGCCCAGGCTCCGCCGCTTGGAGGACCTTCTGCCCCACATCCGGGAGGGGCGCTACCGCCTGGGCCCCCACGCCGTCAAGCACATGCTCCAGGAGGGGTTCCGGGAGCAGGATATCCTCTCCGCCCTCCTCTGGGGGCGGGAGCTCGCCATCTACCCCGAGGACGAGCGGATGCTCGTTCTGGGGTACATGGTCTTTCCTCCCCGGTTGCGGCTGCCCCTGCACGTGGTCCTGGAGTACAGCACCCCGCGGCACGTGGACATCGTCACGGCCTTCATCCCCCGGGAGCCCTACCGAGTCTACTCCCGGGCCCGGCTCGCCGCCCTCCTGCGCTTTGATGGGGCCCTGGAAGAGGTGCGCTGGACCGGGCCCAAGCACCTCTACCCCCCCTGGGACTAAGCGTTGGCTTTGGGGCACTCAGGCGCAGTCGGGGCAGCGCCCATAGACCACCACCTCGTGGTCCTCAGCCGAGAACCCGGGGGGAAGGTCCAGATGGGCCTCGAGGCGGCAGCCTGGGAGCTCAAAGGCCCGGCCGCACCCCCGGCAGAGGAAGTGGTGGTGGTGCCCGGCGCCTGCCGCCTCGTACCGCAGGGGCTCCCCCGGCAGGGCCACGGGCACCACGGCGCCCTCCTCCACCAGGGCCCGCAGGTTGCGGTAGACCGTGGCCAGGCCCAGGGAGGGGACCTGCCTGCGGGCGAGCTCCAGGATCTCCCGGGGGGAGAGGGGGCGCCGGGTCTCCAGGAGGACCCTGCGGATGGCGCGGCGCTGGCGGGTGGACCGCTCCATGCCTTCAGCCTACCCCAGGCGATAACGCGTTTTCATCTCCTACCCGTAGAGTGAGGGTGTGCGGCTTCTCTTGTTCCTTTTCCTTTTGGGCTTGCCCGCCTTGGCCCAGGAAGGCCGCTACGCCTTGGGCAGGATCCTTGCCCTGGACCCGGGGGCGGGCCTCGCGCAGGTGAGGGTGGAGGGCAGGACCCTGGAGGCCCTCCTGCCGGTGGGCGGGGAGGGGTTTGGGGTGGGGGACCGGGTGGTGGTCTACCTGGAGGGGGAGCGGGCCTACGTCACCGAGCCCGACCGGATGCCCTGGCTCGCCGCCTTGGCCCTTCTCTTCGCCCTGGGGGCGGTGGGGCTCGGCCGGGGCAAGGGGCTTAGGGGGCTTTTGGGGACCCTCTTCGGCTTGCTCCTCCTGGTCTACGTCGTCGTCCCCCGGATCGCCGCCGGGGGGGATCCCTTGCTCCACGCCTTTCTCGGAAGCCTCGGGGTCCTCGTCCTCAGCGTCTACTTCGTCCACGGCCTCGGCCGCAAGACCACCGCCGCCTTGGGGGCCACCCTGGCCGCGGTCCTCCTCGTCCTCCTCTTGGGGCGGTTCTTCGCCCAAGCCATGGGCTTCACGGGGCTCGCCTCCGAGGAAGCCCTCCTCCTCCGCCAGTGGGGGGGCGTGGACCTTTTGGGGCTCTATCTGGCGGGGCTCGCCGTGGGGGCCCTCGGGGCCTTGGCCGACGTGACCGTGACCCAGGCCAGCGTGGTCCAGGCCCTGGCCCACGCCGACCCCCAGGCCTCCCCCTGGCGCCTTTACCGGCGGGCCATGGAGGTGGGGTACGACCACCTGGGGAGCCTGGTGAACACCCTGGTCCTGGCCTACGCCGCGGGAAGCCTTCCCCTCTTCCTCCTCCTCACCCGGGACCCCACGCCCCTGCGCTTCCTCCTCAACACCGAGCCCTTCGCCGCCGAGCTCGTGGGCATGCTCCTCGGGTCCTTGGGGCTCGTGCTCGCGGTCCCCCTCTCCACCCTCTTCGCCGCCTTTCTGCTCGCCGGGGGGAAGGGAGAGGGCGGGGATCACGCCCACCCCCACTAAGGGCGCGTAAGATGGGGCCATGCGCCTTCTCCACACCGCCGACTGGCACCTGGGCAAGCTCCTCAAGGGGGTGGACCGGACCCCGGAGATCGCCGCCGCCCTCCGGGACCTTCTGGGCCTGGTCCGGTCCGAGCGGGTGGACCTGGTGGTGGTCTCCGGGGACCTGTTTGACCGGCCCCAGGTTTCGGCGGAGGCCGAGGCTTGCGCGGTGGAGTTCTTCATGGAGCTTAAGGCCCTCGGGGTTCCGGCCCTGGTCATCGCCGGCAACCACGACCCCAAAGAGCGCCTCGAGGCCCTCGCCCCCCTTCTCGGGCTTGCGGGGGCCCGGGTCCGGGGCCGCCTCCTCTTCGCCGAGGAGGGAGGGGTGGTGGAGGTGGGCGGGGTGCGGGCGGGGCTTCTGCCCTTCGTTTCCGAGCGCCTCCTCGTCCGGCGCCTCTTCCAGGAGGACGAGGTCCTGCACCGCACCTACGCCGAGGCCATGCGCCGGGTGCTGGACAACCTCAAAAGCCCTCTTCTCCTGGGCCACTTCGCCGTGGAGGGGGCGAGGCCCGGGGGAGGGGAGTTCGTCTTCCACCTGGTGGGAAGCTACGCCGTCCCCCGGGCGAGCCTGCCTTTGGAGGTTCGCTACCTCGCCCTGGGCCACGTCCACCGGCAGCAGCAGGTGAGCGAGGCCCCCGTGGCTTGGTACCCGGGAAGCCTGGTGCAGCTGGACTTCGGCGAGGGGGAGGGGGCGGAGCGGGGGGCGCTCCTCGTGGAGCTTCCCCCCTCGGGGCCGCCCCGGGTCCACCCCATCCCGGGGCGGTGGGGGAAGCCCCTCAGGACCTACCGCCTGCGGCCCGAGGAGCTGGACGGAAGGATGGGCGAGCTGGAGCGCTTTCCCGGCTACCTGCGCCTGGTGGTGGAGGGGAGGCTTTCCCCCCAGGTCAAGGAGAACCTCTTCCGGGCCCTCCCCCACCTCCTCGCCGTGGAGGGCGCCCCGCTCCAGGCTGCGGAGGGGAGGCGGGAGGAGGTGCAGGACCTCGGCTTCGTGGAGGGCTACGCCCGCTATCTGGAGGAGCGGGGAAAGAAGGAGGAGGCCCTGCTGGAGCGCTTCGCCGAGGTGCTGGCGGAGGTGGAGGGTGAGGCCTTTACGGCTTGAGCTGGAGGGGTTCGGCCCCTACCGGGAGCGCCAGGCGGTGGACTTCTCCGACGTGGAGCTCTTCGCCATCACCGGCCCCACGGGGAGCGGGAAGAGCACCCTTTTGGACGCCATCGCCTTTGCCCTCTACGGCCAGGTGCCCCGGGTGGGGCGCCAGGTGGGCACCCTCAAGCACCCCGCCGCGGCCAAGGCCTGGGTGACCCTCACCTTCCGGGTAGGGGAGCGGGTCTACCGGGTGGAGCGGTCCCGGAGCGAGAAGCGGGGGGACGCCCGGGTCTACCTGCTGGAGGGGGGGGAGCGGCTTCTGGACCTGCCCACCCTCGAGGCGGTCAACCGGGCCTTGGCCGACCTGGTGGGCCTGGACTACGAGGCCTTCACCCGGGCCCTCCTCCTCCCCCAGGGGGAGTTTGACCGCTTCCTTAAGGGGGAGCCGAAGGAAAGGCGCCAGCTCCTTCTGGAGCTCTTTGAGCTCTCCCGCCTGGAGCGGGCCAGGCAGAAGGCGGCGGAAAGGCGGGGCCACCTCCTGGAGGAGAAGGGGAGGCTCGAGGGGGAGCTCAACGGGCTTTCCGCGGCCACCCCGGAGGCGCTTGAGGCGTTGGAGCGGGCGCTTGCCGCCTCCCGCGCGGAGGCCGCCCGCCTGGAGGAGGAGGCCAGGGGGGTGAGGAAGGCCCTGGCCGAGGCGGAGGCCCTGCTTGAGGACCTGAGGCGGCGCCAGGCTTTGGCGGCCCGCCTCGAGGCCTTGAGGGCCCGGGCGGAGGAGATGGCCCGGGTGGAGGAGCGGCTTTCCCGGGCGGAGGAGGCGGAGCGGGCCCTGCCCCTTTGGCGGGACTACCAAAAGAAGCGGGCCGCCCTCCAGGCCACGGAAAAGGCCCTGGAGGAGGCCGAGGGGAGGCTTCGGGCCCTGGAGGCGAGGCGCGAGGCCCTCGGCTTCTCTCCGGAGGCCCTGGAGCGGGCCCAGGCGGCCTACGCCTTGGCCCTAGACCTAAAGGCCCTCGAGGCCCTCCTCGCCCGGGCGCCTGTGGGAAAGGCCCCCGCCTCGGGTCCCGACCCCGCCACGGCCCAGGCGCGCCTGGAGGAGGTCCTGAAGGCCCTGGAGGTCCTCGGGGCGGAGCTTTTGCGCCTGAGGGCCTGGGCGGAGGCCTGGGAGGCCTTGAGGGCGAAGGAGGCCGCTTTGGCGGAGGTGGGGGAGGCCCTTGCCCGCCTGGAGGCGGAGGGAAAGGAGGCGCGGGAGGCCCGGGACGCCCTCGCCCTGAGGCTCAAGGAGGCGGAGGCCCACGCCCTCTCCCAGGCCCTGAAGGCCCTGGAGGCCGAGCGGAAGGCCCTGGAGAAGGCCCAGGAGGACCTGGACCGGAGGCGGGAGGCCCTTCTTCGGGAGGAGCGGAGGCTCGGCCTCCTCGCCTACCACGACCTCTTGGAGCCGGGCAAGCCCTGCCCCCTCTGCGGGGGGGTGGTCCACGCCCTCCCCCCCTTGCCCGAGGTCCCCGACCTCGCCGGGGCGCGCCGGGCCCTGGAGGAGGAGGCCCAGGCCCTCGCCCGGCGCCTCGCCCGCCTGGAGGCGGAGGCCGGGGACCTCGCCGCCCGCCTCCGGGCCCTCGAGGTGGAGCCCCGGCCCGGGGATCCCGAGGCGCTCAAAGGGGCCTTGGAGGCGGCTGAGGCCCGGCTTCAGGACCTCCGGGACCGGTACCAGGCCCTCCGGGGGGAGGCCCGGGCCCTGGAGCGGGAGGTGGCGGCCTTGCGGGCACGGGAGGCCGAGGCCCGGGGCGAGGCCAGCCGGGAGGACCTGGCCTCGAGGCTGGAGGCGGCCGAGGCCCGGCGCCTTGCCCTGGAGGAGGAGGCGGGGAGGCTCGCTGCTGGGCTTCGCCGCCACCTGGAGGCCAAGACGGGGGGCCTGGGGGTGGGGCCTTACCTGGGGCGCCTGAAGGAGGAGGTGGAGCGGCTCAAGGGGCTTGCCGCCGAGGACGCCCGCCTTAGGGAGGAGGCGGGGGCCCTTAGGGCGGAGCTTTCCGCCTTGAGGGCCCGCAAGGAGGAGCAGGCCAAGGCCCTGGCCGAGGCGGAGGCGGCCACCTGGGGCCTCATGCCCGAGGCGGAGGCCCAAGGCCTCGCCCTCTCCCCGGGGGAGCGGGAGGCGCTTCGGGCGGAGCTCGAGGCCTTCCGCAAGGACCTCGCGGAGGCGGAGGCCGCCTGGAGAAGCCTTCCCCCCCTTTCTGGGCCCGCCCCTACCCTGGAGGAGGCCCAAGGGCGGGTGGAGGCCCTGAGGAAGGCGCTCGCGGAGCTGGAAGGCCGCCTGGAGGAGAAGCGCAAGGAGGAAGGGGCCCTGGAAGACCGGGTGGAAAGGCTCCGGAAGGACCTCGCCCGCCGCCGGGAAGTGGAGGGGGCGCTCGCCCGCCTCGTGGCCGAGCTTTCCCTTTGGGAGAAGCTTGCCCTGGACCTCCAGGCCCACAACTTCCCCGCCTACCTCCTCGGCCTCAAGCAGCGGAGCCTGGTGGAGCGGGCGAGCGAGCTTCTCTACACCCTCTCCGGGGGGCGGTACCGCTTTGCGGCCCAGGGGGACGAGTACCTGGTGGTGGACCTCTGGGCCGAGGCCACCCCCCGCCAGGTCCGGACCCTCTCGGGCGGGGAGAGCTTTCTCGCGAGCCTCGCCCTGGCCCTTGCCCTCTCGGAAGAGCTTTCCCGGGGCAAGCTGGAGGCCCTCTTCCTGGACGAGGGCTTCGGCACCCTGGACCCCGAGGCCCTGGAGCTGGTGGCGGGCATCCTGGAAAGCCTCCCCACCCGGGGGCGGCTCGTGGGCGTGGTGACCCACGTGGAGGCTTTGGCCGAGCGCTTCCCCGCCCGGCTTAGGGTCCGGAAGCACCCCTGGGGAAGCCGGGTGGAGTGGGCGTAGCGTAGACTTGGAGGCATGGGGGTGCTCACCCGCTACCTGGAAGAGGCCATGGCCAAGGCCCGGTACGACCTCGTGTCCCCGGGCCGCTACGTGGGGGAGCTCGCCGAGTTCGGCCTGCGGGTGGAAGGGGAGAACCTGGAGGCCACCCGAAGAGCCCTCAGGGAGGCTTTGGAGCTCCACATCTTGGAGACCTTGCGCTCGGGGTTTCTCCCGCCGGGCCTCGAGGCCACCCCCGACCCCTTGCGGGAACGCTTTTTCGCCCTGGCCCAGGAGATGTGGCGCCTCCTCCGGGAGGCCCCGGCCCCACTCCCCAGGCCAAAGAAGGCCCCGAGCCTGGAGGAGTGGCTTAAGGGCCTTGGCGTCCAAGTGGTGCGGAGGCCTGAGGAGGGGGAGGAGGAGCGGGAACGGGTCCTGAACCGGCTCGCCCTCTTCCTCGGGGACCGGTACCCGAGCCTGGAGAGGCTTTACGAGAGGCTCAAGCAGAGCCTCTCCACCAAGCGGCAGTTTGAGCTCTCCTTGGCCGAGGCCTCCCCCGAAGAGATCGCCAACTCCACCCAGTTCTGCACCCTGCTCAAGCAGTACGCCCTCCTCACCAGCTATCGCTACAAGAGCGAGGACCGGCTCCTCAGGGCCAAGGCCAGCACCGAGGGCTGGGTCCAGAACTTCCTCACCGGGGGCTGGCTGGAGCGGTACGTGGCCGAGCGGCTGAGGAAGTACCTGCGCTCCAAAAACCTGCCCCACGAGGTGGCCGTGGGCTACCAGGTGACCCTGCCCGGGGGGGAGGCCATGGAGCTGGACGTCTTGGTGCGGGTGGGGGAGCGGTTCTACTGGTTTGAGGCCAAGACCGGGGAGTTCCAGGCCCACATCGCCAAGTACGCCGGGCTGAAGAAGGTCCTGGGCCTCTCCCAGAAGGAGAGCTTTTTGGTTCTCCTCGGCATGGACAGGGCCCGGGCCAAGGAGCTTTCCGCCCTTCACGGCCTCACCGTGGTGAACCAGGCGAACTTTCTGGAGGCCTTCCAGGAGGCTTTGGGCGCCCATGCTTAGGGCGGTCCTCCTGGTCATGGGGGGGACCCTGGCCTCGAGGGTCCTGGGCCTCGTCCGCCAGGCGGTCTTCAACGCCCTCTACCCCGACGCCCTCAAGGACGCCTTCAACGTGGCCTACCGGGTCCCGAACCTCCTCAGGGAGCTCCTGGCGGAAGGGGCGGTGCAGAACGCCCTCATCCCCCTCCTGAAAAGCCTCCCCGAGCCCGAGGCCAAGGCCTTCGCCCGCCGCTTCGCCGCCTTCCTCTTCGGGGTGAACCTCGTGGTCCTGGGCCTGGGCTACCTGCTCGCTCCATGGGTGGCGGGGCTTCTGGTGGCGGAGGGGAGCCACCTAAGGGCCCCTGAGGCTTTCCAGGAGGTGGTCTACCTCACCCGGCTCCTCCTCCCCTTCCTCCTCGGCATCTCCATGGCGGCCCTCTTCTCCGCCCTCCTCCAGGCGGAGGAGCGCTTTCTGCCCTACGCCCTCGGGCCCGTCGCCTTCAACCTGGTGGCCATCCTCCTCATGGCCCTCTACCCCGGGGACCCCACGGCTTTGGGCCTCTCCGTGAGCCTGGGGGGGCTTATCCAGGCTTTGGTGCAGCTTCCCTTCCTCCGGGGCTTCCGCCTGGAGTGGCGCTGGCACCCCGCCTTCCTCCCCGCCCTCCTCCGCATGGGGCCCTTCGCCTTCACCACCTCCCTCCGGCAGTTTTTGAACCTGGTACTCACCAACATCCTTACCCGCTACCCCCCTGCGGCGGTCACGGGGTTCTACAACGCCGAGGTGGTCTTCCAGATGGTCCTGGGCCTCTTCGCTACGAGCCCCGCCATCGCCCTCTTTCCCCGTATGAGCACCCTGAAGGGAGGTGATCTTGCCCGCTTTTTGGAAGGTCCCCTCAGGCGGCTTGCCCTTCTTCTGGCCCTTCTCGGGGGGCTTTTTCTGGGGCTTGCCCCCTACCTCGTGGTCCTTCTCTTCGGCCTCTTTGGCCCCTTGACCCCAGAGAACCGGGCCTATAGCGCCGAGGTTCTGGCGGCCATGGGGCTTGCCGTGCTGCCCTGGGGGGTGAACACCCTCCTCCTCCGGGGGCTTTACGCCCTGGGGCGGGTGCGGGAGGCGGTCTTGGCGAGCGCCCTGGTCTTTCTCCTGAACACCTTGGGCTACTGGCTCCTTCGGGACGCCGGGCTTTTCGCCCTCAACCTGGCCACCGCCCTGGCGGGGTGGGCGGGGTTTGGCCTCTACCGCACGCGGCTTGCCCGAGAGGGGGTGGGGCTTCCTTTCCTTGTGGGCTACCTCCTCCGGGCCTACGGGGCGGGGCTTCTTGCGGCCCTTCCCGGCCTCGCCCTCGCCGGGCGCTTCCCGGCGGCCACCCCCCTCGAGGCCCTCCTCCCCCTGGCTTTAGGCGGGGCGGGGGGGCTTTTGGCCTTCCTGCTTGCGGGCCACCTCCTGGGCCTTCCCCTTAAAGTCCTCCTCCCCAAAGGGTGAAGAGGGGCTTGAGCCTGGGGGCGAGGGAAAGGACTTCGGCGAGGCTCAACACCACAAGGGGACGGGAAGGATCGCCCTAACCACCCTGGGCCGCTTCCCGGATGGCCACCACCGCCTCCGGATTCTCCAAGGCGGAGAGGTCCCCGGGGTCCTGGTCCAAGTAGGCTGCCCGGACCACCCGGCGCATCACCTTGGCGTTGCGCGTCTTGGGCAGGTCGGGAACGAAGAGGACCCGCTCGGGGCGGAGGGGTTTCCCTAAGGCCTCGGCCACCCTTTCCGCCACCTCTTCGGCCAGGGCCTCCGAGGGGGCGAAGCCCGGCTTCAGCACGGCGAAGAGGACGATGGCCTCCCCCTTCACCGGGTGGGGCACCCCGATGGCGGCGCACTCCCGCAGGGCGGGATGGGCCATGGCCGCCGTCTCCACCTCGGCGGGGCCCACCCGCTTTCCCGCCACCTTCAGGGTGTCGTCGGAGCGGCCGAGGAGGAAGAAGTGCCCCTCCTCGTCCAGGAGGGCGAAGTCCCCGTGGACCCAGACCCCGGGCACCTTCTGGAAGTAGGTCTCCAGGTACCGGGCCTCGTCCCGCCAGAAGCCCTTGGTCATCCCGGGCCAGGGGGCGAGGACGGCGAGCTCCCCCACCTTGCCCACCACGGGCCTCCCCTCCTCGTCCAAGACGGCGGCCTTCATGCCGGGCACGGCGGTGTTGAACCCCATGGGCTTGATGGGCCTCACCAGGACGTTCCCCAGGATGCCCCCCGAGACCTCGGTGCCCCCCGAGTAGTTCACGATGGGAAGCCGCTCCTTGCCCACCACCCGGAAGAGCCAGAGGTAGGGCTCGAGGTTCCAGGGCTCTCCCGTGGAGCCGAGGACCCGGAGGGAGGAGAGGTCGTGGGCCTCCACGGGGGCCTCCCCAAAGGGGATGAGGGCCCGCACCAGGGTGGGGGAGAGGCCTAAGTGGGTGAGGCGGTGGGCCGCCACCATGCGCCAGAGGCGGTCCGGGCCCGGATGGTCCGGCGCCCCGTCGTAGAGGAAGACGGTGGCCCCGAGGATGAGGCCTCCCAGGATGGCCCAGGGCCCCATCATCCAGCCGAGGTCGGTGAACCAGAAGAGGCGGTCCTCCTCCCTCAGGTCAAAGAGGAGGGCGAGGTCCAGGGCGGCCTTCAGGGGGAAGCCCGCGTGGTAGTGAACCGTGCCCTTGGGGCGGCCCGTGGTCCCGGAGGTGTAGATGAGCATGAAGGGGTCCATGCTCTCCATCTCCTCCGGCGGCGAGAGGGGGCCGGCGAGGGCGGCGAGGTCCACCTCCTCCTCCAGGGGGAGGCCGAGGCGGCGGACCACGGCCACCTTTTCCGTCCCCGCCATGGCCCTGGCCTTCCGGGCCTCGGGGAGGAGCTCCACCCGGCGTCCCCGGCGGAGGAAGCCGTCTTGGACGATGAGGAGCTTAGCTTCGGCGTCCTTGAGGCGGAGGGCGGCGGCCTCCGCCCCGTAGCCCGAGAAGATGGGGACGGCGATCCCCCCGAGGTGGGCCACGGCGAGGAGGGCCAAGGCCGCCTCGAGGCCCATGGGAAGCCATAGCCCCACCCGGTCTCCCCGCCCCACCCCGAGGGCCCGGAGGCCCCCTGCGAGCCTTTCCACCTCCCGGCGGGCCTCCCCGTAGGTGAGGCTCCGGACGTGGCCGTCCTCCGTCTCGTGGACGAGGGCGGGCCGGGTGGGGTCGTGGCGCAGGCAGGCCTCCACCAGGTTGAGCCTTGCCCCCACGAAGAAGCGGGGGAAGGGGAAGTGGCCTTCCACCACCCGGGTGTACGGGGCCCGCCAGGGCACGCCGAGCCGGGTGAAGAAGGCGTGGTAGAAGGCCTCGGCCTCCTCCACGCTGTAGCGGTGGAAGGCCTCGTAGTCCTGGAAGCCGAGCTCGGCCATGAAGCGGCCGAGCCAGGTTTCTTGGGCGCGCGCGTCAGGGTACCAGACCGGTTCCATTGGGTTACCTCCGTGAAGGGCTCGGCCTCGAGGCCTCGGCGAGGACGCGGAGAAACGCCTTAAGGCCGAGCCGGTCCTCGGGGCGCTTGGCGAGGAGCCGCCTCAGGGCCCGGTCCAGAGGAGGAGGGAGGGGGGTCCGGGGCGGGGGGGTGAGGAGGTGGGCCATCCTCAGGGCCTCCAGGTCCTCCCCTTGGAAGGGCCGCCTGCCGGTGAGGACCTCGTAGGCCAAGACCCCGAAGGCGTAGGCGTCCGAGGCCGGGCTTGGCCTCGCCCCCAGGAAGAGCTCGGGGGCGAGGTAGGGGGGGCTTCCGGCGTACTCCCCGCTTGGGTCGCCCACCCGGCGCAGGGTGCCGAGGTCGCCGAGCTTGTAGACCCCTTGGCCTACGAAGACGTTGGAGGGCTTGACGTCCTGGTGGAGAAGCCCACGGCTGTGGAGAAAGCCCAGGGCCTCTCCCACATGGAGGAGGGCCTTCACCGCCTCCTCCCAGGGCAGGGGGCCTTGGCGGAGGCGGTCCTCCAGGGTCCCTTCGGGAAAGTACTCCAGGGCGAGGAAGGCCCCCTCCCCGAAGGGCACCCCCGCCAGGCCCCGGACCAGGTGGGGATGGCGGAGGGAGAGGCTGAAGGACACCTCCCGGGCGAACCGCTCCGCAAGCCTAGGGTCTTGGCGGACCTCCTTCTTCGGGATCTTCAGGGCCACCCGCGTCCCGTCGGGGGCCCGGGCCAGGTGGACCTGGGCCGTCTGGCCCAGGCCCAAAAGCATCTCCAGCCGGAAGTCCCTCCTAGTCAAGGCGGAGAACCTCTCCCGGCTTCAGGGCATGCCCCTCCACGCCCTTCTCCCTGGCCCGTTGGGCGAAGGCCTCCCCGTCTTGGCGGATGGGGGGGAAGGTGTTGTAGTGGATGGGCACCACCTTCTTGGGCTTGAGGAGCTCCAGGGCCTTCAGGGCGTCCTCGGGGCCCATGGTGAAGTGGTCGCCGATGGGGAGGAGGGCGAGGTCCAGGCCCATCTCTCCGATGAGGCGCATGTCGGAGAAGAGGGCCGTGTCCCCGGCGTGGTAGATGCGCTTGCCCCCAAGCTCCACCACCACGCCCATGGGCATGCCGCCGTAGGTGCCGTCGGGGAAGCTACTGGAGTGCCAGGCGGGCACCCACTTGAGCCAGCCGCCCTCAAAGCGGTAGGTGCCCCCCAGGTTCATGGGGACGCTCTTCGCCCCGTGCTTCTCGGCGTAGGTGGCGATCTCAAAGGTGGAGACCACCACGCCTCCCTTCTTGGAGAGGGCCACGCTGTCCCCGAAGTGGTCCCCGTGGGCGTGGGTGACCAGGATGAGGTCCGCCTGGACCTCTCCCACCCCGAGGGCGGCCATGGGGTTTCCGGTGAGGAAGGGGTCTATGACGATCCGCGTCTTGCCGTCCGTGAGGAGGACCGCCGAGTGGCCGAGATACCGAACCTCCACCATACGCCACCTCCTGCTTCTTCAGGCCCACTATAACGGAGGCTGCGCTCCCGCGGGAAGGCTTTCCTCCAGGGCCTTGGCGAAGAGGGCCTCCAAGATCCTGGCGAAGGCCCTTTCCCCCCAGGTCCGCCCCGGGGGGAGGCGGAGGCGCACCTCCAGCTCCAGCCCCGTGGGCCGGAGCCACCCTTCCACCTCCAAGGAGGGGGGAGGCAGGGGGATGGGCCGGACCCGCTCCCCTTCCAGCCGGGCGGCGAAGGGCAGGTCCAAGGGGCCGAGGACGGGGTTCTCGTGGCGGAAGGTCCCCTCTAGCCTTTCCGCCTCCAGGCGGAGCTCAAGGGGAAGGGCGGAAAGGACCTCGGGGCGGAGGGGCAGGGCGAGCCTCATTCCTCCACCCACTCCACCCGGACCCGGCCTTCCTGCACCAGGCGGCGCATCTCCGCCTCGGGGAGGTTGAGGAGCCTGGGGAGCTCCCGGAACCTGGGCGTGGCCGAGGCCAGCCCTACCCGCACCACCAAGACGTCCTCGTCCTCGGCCCGGCCCATGCGCCAGACCAGATGCTGCCCCAGCTTATCCAGGAGGTCCTTCTCCACGCCTCCAGTTTAGAGGACCTGGAAGACGGCGAACTTGAGGTAGTGGGTCTCCGGGTGGTTGAGGAGGACGGGGTGGTCAAAGGGCTGGCCCCGTTTCTCCACCACCCGGAGGAGGCGGTGGGCGTCCTGGGCGGCCTCGGCCACCATGGCGTAGAAGAGGGGCTCGGTCATGTGGTGGCTACAGCTCGCCGTGGCCAGGATCCCGCCCTCCTTGAGGAGCTTGATGGCCCTAAGGTTGACCTCCTTGTAGGCCCGGTAGGCCCGTTCCACGTCCTTTTTCCCTTTGGCGAAGGCAGGGGGGTCCAGGACCACGAGGTCAAACCGCTCCCCCTCCTTCTCCAGGCGGCGCAGGAGGTCAAAGGCGTTGGCCTCGAGGACCCGGACGTTCCCGAGGCCGTTGAGCCGGGCGTTCTCCTCGGCCCGGCGCAGGGCCTCCGCCGAGGAGTCCACGGCGACCACCTCCCGGAAGCCCAAGGCGAGGTGGAGGGCGAACCCCCCCGCGTAGCTGAAGACGTCCAGGGCCCGCTCGCCCCGGAATCTTTCCATGTAGAGGCGGTTTTCCCGCTGGTCCAGGTAGGCCCCCGTTTTCTGCCCCGCCCTCAGGTCCACCAGGTAGCGCACCCGCCCCTCTTGCACCTGGACCTGCTCCGGCACCTCCCCGAGGAGGGGGCGGACGTAGAGGGGGAGGCCCTCCAGCTCCCGCGACCGGGCGTCGTTCTTGGCCAGGACGCTCTGGGCGTAGGGCCTTAGCGCCTCCGCCACCTGGGGGAGGAGGCCTTCCCAGGCGTGGGCCGTGGCCTGGACCACGGCGTGCCCGGCGTAGTAGTCCACCACGAGGCCCGGCAGGAGGTCCCCCTCCGCGTGGACCAGGCGGTAGCCGCCCTCGGGGTCCTGGCGGAGGACGGCTTCCCGTCGGGCCAGGGCCTGGGCCAGGTTCTCCAGAAGGGCCGCCACGGGGTCCTCCGCGGGGGCGAACCGGTAGGCCCGCACCGCGAGGTCGGTGTGGGGGTTGTAGAGGGCGAGGGCGAGGAAGCGCCGCCCCCAGTAGACGGGGTAGAGCCCCGGGGTTTCCGGCCCCGAGACCACGTCCCGGCGAAAGACCCAGAGGTGGCGGGAAAGAAGCCGCGCCGCGCCCTTGGCGTTGACCTGAATCCTCACCGCCTAAGTATACTTAGGCGGGGTCGGTTGACGCGGGCCTGGAGAGCCGGTACCATGACCGGCGGGTTGGTCTTGAGCGCCATTTCACGAGCTGGAGGGGCAATGGGAGGCCTGGGACTTATCAAGAGCCTGGCGGAGAAGGAGAAGCAGCTCCTGGAGCGCCTCGAGGCCGCAAAGAAGGAGGCCGAGGAGCGGGTCAAGCGGGCCGAGGCCGAGGCCAAGGCCCTTCTGGAGGAGGCCGAGGCCAAGGCCAAGGCCTTGGAGGCCCAGTACCGGGAGCGGGAGCGGGCGGAGACCGAGGCCCTCCTCGCCCGGTACCGGGAGCAGGCCGAGGCCGAGGCCAAGGCGGTGCGGGAGAAGGCCATGGCCCGGCTGGACGAGGCCGTAGCCCTGGTCCTGAAGGAGGTTCTGCCGTGATCGCCCCCATGGAGAAGCTGGTCCTGGCCGGGCCCAAGGGTCGGGCCAAGGAGCTTCTCCAAAGCCTCCAGCAGGCGGGGGTGGTCCACCTGGAGACGCTCCGCCCCGAGGCCCTTTCCGCCTACCAGCTCTCCCCCGAGGAGCGGGCGGAGCTAAGGCGTTGGGAGGCGGTCTCGGCGGGCGCCGAGCACACCCTAAGCCTTTTGGGCCTGGAGGCGGAGCCCGCAAGGCCCTTCCCCGAGGGGCTGGAGGCGGCCGAGAAGGCCCTTTCCCCCATCCAGGCCCACGCCGAGGGCCTCACCCGCCAAAAGCAGGAGCTGGAGGAGGAGCTCGCCCTGGCCCAGGCCTACCTCGAGCCCCTGGAGCGGCTCGCCGCCCTGGCCCACGGCCTGGACAAAAGCCCCTTCCTCCGCGTGATCCCCTTCCTCCTCACCGAGAAGGAGCTTCCCCTGGTGGAGGAGGCCCTGAGGAAGGCCCTGGAGGACCGCTACCTCCTGGCCCACGAGGCCTATGCGGGCGGGGTGGCGGCCCTGGTGGTGGTCCACCGCAAGGAGGTGGACCAGGCCAAGGCGGCCCTTTCCCGGGCGGGGGTGGCGGAGCTTAGGCTTCCCGGGGCCTTGGGGGAGCTTCCCCTCTCCGAGGCGGCGAGGAGGCTCAAGGAGCGGGCCGAGGCGGCCCCGCGGGAGCTTTCCGAGGTGCGCCAGCACCTGGCCAAGCTCGCCCGGGAGAGCGCCTCCACCCTCCAGAGCCTCTGGACCCGGGCCCAGGACGAGGTGGCCCGGCTCAAGGCCCTGGAGGAGCTGGCCTCGGGCCGCTTTGGCTTCGCCCTCCTGGGCTACGTCCCCGTGAAGGCCAAGCCCAAGGTGGAGGAGGCCCTCGCCCGGCACAAGGAGAGCGTGGTCTACGCCTTTGAGCCCGTGGACGAGCACCACGAGGCGGACCGGATCCCCGTGGTCCTGGACAACCCCCCTTGGGCCAAGCCCTTTGAGCTCCTGGTGAGCTTCCTGAACACCCCCAAGTACGGAACCTTTGACCCCACCCCCGTGGTCCCCGTCTTCTTCCCCTTTTGGTTCGGGATGATCGTGGGGGACATCGGCTACGCCCTCCTCTTCTACCTGGTGGGGCGGTGGCTTTCCGGGTACGTGAAGCGGAACGAGCCCCTGGTCATTGACCTCTTCGCCCTCAAACTCAAGCCCCAGGTCATCGGCAGGCTGGTCTACATCCTGAACTGGATGGTCTTCTGGACGGTGGTCTGGGGCGTGATCTACGGGGAGTTCTTCGGCACCTTCCTGGAGCACCTCGGGGTCTTCGGCACGCCGGAGCACCCCGGGCTCATCCCCATCCTCATCCCCAGAATCGACACCGCCAAGACCGCCAACCTCCTCATCCTCCTCTCCGTGGCCTTCGGCGTGGTCCTGGTGTTCTTCGGCCTGGCCTTGCGGGCCTACCTGGGCCTCAAGCACCGCCACATGGCCCACTTCTGGGAGGGGGTGGGGTACCTGGGCGGCCTCGTGGGGATCCTGGCCCTCGCCGCCTCGTACCTCGGCAACCTCCAGGCGGGCTGGCTCCAGGGGCTCATGTACCTGGGCTTCGGCGTCTTCCTGCTTGCGGTCCTCATGAGCCGGATCTGGCTCATGATCCCGGAGATCTTCACCCAGGCAGGGCACATCCTCTCCCACATCCGTATCTACGCCGTGGGGGCGGCGGGCGGGATCCTCGCCGGCCTCCTCACCGACGTGGGGTTCGCCCTCGCCGAGCGACTTGGGCTTGTGGGCGTGCTCCTCGGCCTTCTGGTGGCGGGGGTCTTGCACCTCTTGATCCTCCTCCTCACCACCCTGGGGCACATGCTCCAGCCCATCCGTTTGCTTTGGGTGGAGTTCTTCACCAAGTTCGGTTTCTACGAGGAGAACGGCAGGCCCTACCGGCCGTTCAAAAGCGTCCGTGAGGCGCAGTAAAGGAGGGAAGTGGGATGAAGAAGCTACTGGTGACGGTTCTTCTGGCGGTTTTCGGCGCGTTGGCTTTCGCGGCGGAGGAGGCGGCGGCCTCCGGCGGCCTGGACCGCGGCCTCATCGCCGTGGGCATAGGCTTGGCCGTGGGCCTGGCGGCCCTGGGCTCGGGCGTGGCCCAGGCCCGGATCGGCGCGGCGGGCGTGGGGGCCATCGCCGAGGACCGGAGCAACTTCGGTACCGCCCTCATCTTCCTGCTCCTGCCCGAGACCCTGGTGATCTTCGGTCTCCTCATCGCCTTCATCCTCATCGGCAGGCTCTAAGGCGGTCCAGGGGCCCCGCCCTCCTTGGGGGTGGGGCCCCTTCCCGATAGGGAGGGGAAATGTCCAAACTGGAAGCCATTCTGAGCCAGGAGGTGGAGGCCGAGATCCAGGCCCTCCTCCAGGAGGCCGAGGCCAAGGCCGAGGCCATCAAGCGGGAAGCGGAGGAGAAGGCCAAGGCCCTCCTCCAGGCCCGGGAGCGGGCCCTCGAGGCCCAGTACCGGGCCGCCCTCCGCCGGGCGGAGAGCGCCGGGGAGCTCCTCGTGGCCACGGCCCGCACCCAGGCCCGGGGGGAGGTGCTGGAGGAGGTCCGGCGCCGGGTCCGGGAGGCTCTAGAGGCCCTTCCCAAGAAGCCGGAGTGGCCCGAGGTGGTGAGGAAACTGGCCCTGGAGGCCCTGGAGGCCCTCCCCGGGGCCAAGGCCCTGGTGGCCAATCCGGAGGACCTTCCCCACCTCGAGGCCCTGGCCAAGGAGCGGGGGGTGGAGCTCCAGGCCGAGCCCGCCCTTCGCCTGGGGGTCCGGGCCGTGGGGGCCGAGGGCAAGACCCAGGTGGAAAACAGCCTCCTCGCCCGGCTTGACCGCGCCTGGGACGCCCTTTCCTCCAAGGTGGCCCAGGCGCTTTGGGGCTAGAAGATGGCGGACGACTTCGCCTACCTCAACGCCCGGGTGCGGGTGCGGAGGGGGTCCCTCCTCAAAGAGAGCTTCTTCCAGGAGGCCCTGGACCTCTCCTTCGCCGACTTCCTCCGCCTCCTCTCGGAGACGGTTTACGGCGGGGAGCTTTCGGGGCAGGGCCTTCCCGACGTGGACCGGGCCGTGCTCCGCACCCAGGCCAAGCTGGTCGGGGACCTGCCGCGGCTCGTCACCGGGGAGGCGCGGGAGGCGGTGCGGCTCCTCCTCCTGCGGAACGACCTCCACAACCTCCAGGCCCTTCTCCGGGCCAAGGCCACGGGCCGCCCCTTTGAGGAGGTCCTCCTCCTCCCCGGGACCCTGAGGGAGGAGGTCTGGCGCCAGGCCTACGAGGCCCAGGACCCCGCGGGGATGGCCCAGGTGCTCGCGGTGCCCGGCCACCCCCTGGCCCGCGCCTTGAGGGCGGTCCTGCGGGAGACGCAGGACCTCGCCCGGGTGGAGGCGCTTCTCGCCAAGCGCTTCTTTGAGGATGTGGCCAAGGCGGCCAAGGGGCTGGACCAGCCGGCATTGCGCGACTACCTGGCCCTGGAGGTGGACGCGGAGAACCTGCGTACCGCCTTCAAGCTCCAGGGCTCGGGGCTGGCCCCGGACGCCTTCTTCCTCAAGGGGGGGCGGTTCGTGGACCGGGTCCGGTTCACCCGGCTCATGGAGGGAGACTACGCCGTATTGGACGAGCTTTCCGGCACCCCCTTTTCCGGGCTTTCCGGGGTGCGGGACCTGAGGGCCTTGGAGCGGGGGCTCCGGTGCGTCCTCCTTAAGGAGGCGAAGAAGGGGCTGCAGGACCCCCTGGGGGTGGGGCTCGTCCTCGCCTACGTGAAGGAGCGGGAGTGGGAGGCTGTGCGCCTTAGGCTCTTGGCCCGTAGGGCCTACTTTGGCCTCCCCCGCGCCCAGGTGGAGGAGGAGGTGGTGTGTCCGTGAGGATGGCGGTGATCGCCGATCCCGAGACCGCCCAGGGGTTCCGGCTCGCGGGCCTCGAGGGCTACGGGGCCTCCTCGGCGGAGGAGGCCCAAAGCCTCCTGGAAACCCTCGTGGGGCGGGGCGGCTACGCCCTGGTGGCCGTGGACGAGGCGCTCCTCCCCGACCCCGAGCGGGCGGTGGAGCGCCTCATGCGGGGCAGGGACCTCCCCGTGCTCCTGCCCATCGCGGGGCTTAAGGAGGCCTTCCAGGGGCACGACGTGGAAGGCTACATGCGGGAGCTGGTGAGGAAGACCATCGGCTTTGACATCAAGCTGTAGAATGGAGGGACGATGATCCAAGGGGTGATCCAGAAGATCGCGGGCCCGGCGGTGATCGCCAAGGGCATGCTCGGGGCCCGCATGTACGACATCTGCAAGGTGGGCGAAGAGGGCCTCGTGGGCGAGATCATTCGCCTGGACGGGGACACGGCCTTCGTCCAGGTTTACGAGGACACCTCGGGCCTAAAGGTGGGGGAGCCCGTGGTCTCCACGGGGCTTCCCTTGGCGGTGGAGCTCGGCCCCGGGATGCTGAACGGCATCTACGACGGCATCCAGCGCCCCTTAGAGCGCATCCGGGAGAAGACGGGGATCTACATCACCCGGGGCGTGGTGGTCCACGCCCTGGACCGGGAGAAGAAGTGGGCCTGGACGCCCGTGGTCAAGCCCGGGGACGAGGTCAAAGGGGGCATGGTCCTGGGGACGGTGCCCGAGTTCAGCTTCACCCACAAGATCCTGGTACCCCCGGACGTGCGGGGCCGGGTCAAGGAGGTGAAGCCCGCCGGCGAGTACACCGTGGAGGAGCCGGTGGTGGTCCTCGAGGACGGCACCGAGCTCAAGATGTACCACACCTGGCCCGTCCGCCGGGCGAGGCCCGTGCAAAGGAAGCTTGACCCCAACACCCCCTTCCTCACGGGGATGCGCATCCTGGACGTCCTCTTCCCCGTGGCCATGGGGGGCACCGCCGCCATTCCCGGGCCCTTCGGGAGCGGCAAGACCGTGACCCAGCAGTCCCTGGCCAAGTGGTCCAACGCCGACGTGGTGGTCTACGTGGGTTGCGGGGAGCGGGGGAACGAGATGACGGACGTCCTCGTGGAGTTCCCCGAGCTCACCGACCCCAAGACGGGGGGGCCCTTGATGCACCGCACCGTCCTCATCGCCAACACCTCCAACATGCCCGTGGCCGCCCGCGAGGCCAGCATCTACGTGGGCGTGACCATCGCCGAGTACTTCCGCGACCAGGGCTTCTCCGTGGCCCTCATGGCCGACTCCACGAGCCGCTGGGCCGAGGCCCTGCGCGAGATCTCCAGCCGCCTCGAGGAGATGCCGGCAGAAGAGGGCTACCCGCCCTACCTCGCCGCCAGGCTCGCCGCCTTCTACGAGCGGGCGGGTAAGGTGATCACCCTGGGGGGCGAGGAGGGGGCGGTGACCATCGTGGGGGCCGTCTCGCCGCCGGGCGGCGACATGTCCGAGCCCGTGACCCAGTCCACCCTGCGCATCGTGGGGGCCTTCTGGCGGCTTGACGCCTCCTTGGCCTTCCGCCGCCACTTCCCCGCCATCAACTGGAACGGCTCCTACAGCCTCTTCACCTCCGCCCTTGACCCCTGGTACCGGGAGAACGTGGCCGAGGACTACCCCGAGCTCCGCGACGCCATCTCCGAGCTTTTGCAGCGGGAGGCGGGCCTCCAGGAGATCGTCCAGCTCGTGGGGCCGGACGCCCTCCAGGACGCCGAGCGCTTGGTGATTGAGGTGGGCCGGATCATCCGCGAGGACTTCCTGCAGCAGAACGCCTTCCACGAGGTGGACGCCTACTGCTCCATGAAGAAGGCCTACGGGATCATGAAGATGATCCTCGCCTTCTACAAGGAGGCGGAGGCGGCCATCAAGCGGGGGGTTTCCATGGACGAGATCCTCCAGCTCCCCGTGGTGGAGCGCATCGGCCGCGCCCGCTACGTGAGCGAGGAGGCGTTCCCCCGCTACTTTGAGGAGGCCATGAAGGAGATCCAGGGGGCCTTCAAGGCCCTGGCCTAAAGGGGGAGAGATGGACCTTCTGAAGAAGGAGTACACGGGCATCACCTACATCTCGGGGCCTCTTCTCTTCGTGGAGAACGCCAAGGACCTGGCCTACGGGGCCATCGTGGACATCAAGGACGGCACGGGCCGGGTCCGCGGCGGCCAGGTGATTGAGGTCTCCGAGGAGTACGCCGTCATCCAGGTGTTTGAGGAGACCACCGGGCTGGACCTGGCCACGACCAGCGTGAGCCTGGTGGAGGACGTGGCCCGGCTTGGGGTTTCCAAGGAGATGCTGGGCCGCCGCTTCAACGGCATCGGCAAGCCCATAGACGGCCTGCCCCCCATCACCCCGGAGAAGCGGCTCCCCATTACCGGCCTTCCCTTGAACCCCGTGGCCCGGAGGAAGCCGGAGCAGTTCATCCAGACGGGCATCTCCACCATTGACGTGATGAACACCCTGGTCCGGGGGCAGAAGCTTCCCATCTTCTCCGGCTCGGGGCTTCCCGCCAACGAGATCGCCGCCCAGATCGCCCGCCAGGCCACGGTGCGCCCCGACCTCTCCGGGGAAGGGGAAAAGGAGGAGCCCTTCGCCGTGGTCTTCGCCGCCATGGGGATCACGCAGCGGGAGCTCTCCTACTTCATCCAGGAGTTTGAGCGCACCGGGGCCCTAAGCCGCTCTGTCCTCTTCCTCAACAAGGCGGACGACCCCACCATCGAGCGCATCCTCACCCCCCGCATGGCCCTCACCGTGGCCGAGTACCTGGCCTTTGAGCACGACTACCACGTCCTCGTCATCCTCACGGACATGACCAACTACTGCGAGGCCTTGCGGGAGATCGGGGCCGCCCGCGAGGAGATCCCGGGCCGCCGCGGTTACCCCGGCTACATGTACACCGACCTGGCCACCATCTACGAGCGCGCCGGGGTGGTGGAGGGCAAGAAGGGCTCCGTGACCCAGATCCCCATCCTCTCCATGCCCGACGACGACCGCACCCACCCCATCCCCGACCTCACGGGCTACATCACCGAGGGCCAGATCCAGCTCTCCCGGGAGCTCCACCGCAAGGGCATCTACCCGCCCATTGACCCCCTGCCCTCCCTTTCCCGGCTCATGAACAACGGCGTGGGCAAGGGCAAGACCCGGGAGGACCACAAGCAGGTCTCCGACCAGCTCTACTCCGCCTACGCCAACGGGGTGGACATCCGGAAGCTCGTGGCCATCATCGGCGAGGACGCCCTCACGGAGAACGACCGCCGTTACCTCCAGTTCGCCGACGCCTTTGAACGATTCTTCATCAACCAGGGGCAGCAGAACCGCTCCATTGAGGAGAGCCTGCAGATCGCCTGGGCCCTCCTCTCCATGCTGCCCCAGGGCGAGCTCAAGCGCATCTCCAAGGACCACATCGGCAAGTACTACGGCCAGAAGCTGGAGGAGATCTGGGGCGCGCCCCAGGCCCTGGACTAAGGGAGGGTAGATGAGCCAGGTGAGCCCCACCCGGATGAACCTTCTGCAGAGGCGGGGGCAGCTCCGCCTGGCGCAGAAGGGGGTGGACCTCCTCAAGAAGAAGCGGGACGCCCTGGTGGCCGAGTTCTTCGGCCTGGTGCGGGAGGCCATGGAGGCCAGGAAGGCCCTGGACCAGGCGGCCAAGGAGGCCTACGCCGCCCTCCTCCTGGCCCAGGCCTTTGACGGGCCGGAGGTGGTGGCGGGGGCGGCCCTCGGGGTTCCGCCCCTGGAGGGGGTGGAGGCGGAGGTGGAGAACGTCTGGGGGAGCAAGGTGCCGAGGCTCAAGGCCACCTTCCCCGAAGGGGCCCTCCTTTCCCCGGTGGGGACCCCGGCCTACACCCTCGAGGCCAGCCGGGCCTTCCGCCGCTACGCCGAGGCCCTGATCCGGGTGGCCAACACCGAGACCCGCCTGAAGAAGATCGGCGAGGAGATCAAGAAGACCACCCGCCGGGTGAACGCCCTGGAGCAGGTGGTGATCCCGGGGATCCGCGCCCAGATCCGCTTCATCCAGCAGGTCCTGGAGCAGCGGGAACGGGAGGACACCTTCCGCCTCAAGCGCATCAAGGGCAAGATTGAGGCCCGGGAGGCCGAGGAGGAAGGAGGCCGACCCAACCCTCAGCTGGAGGTCGGGGCGGGCCTTTAAGCCCCCCAGGGGGCCCGGGGGGTTCAGGCCCCCCGGGTTTTTCTTGACCCGGTGCAAGGTCCTGCGGTAGCTTGGGTGTGGAGGGTACAAATGAAGCGGCTTATCGCGCTGGTCCTTCTTTTCGCCCTGGCCCTGGCCCAGGGTCTCGAGGCCTTCTGGAAGGCGGTGGAGGTGCCCGGCGGGGTTTGCTCGGACGGTTCCCCCTACCGCTTCTACGTGAGCCCCGGGGATCCCAAGAAACTCCTCCTGGACTTCCAGGGGGGCGGGGCCTGCTGGGACGCCGCCACCTGCGGTCCGGAAAGCCGCACCTACCGCAAGCGGGTGGACGTGCAGGAGCTCTACCTCGCCCAGGGCATTTACAACCGGATGAGCGTGGCCAACCCCTTCTTCGGCTGGACCCACGTCTTCGTCCCCTACTGCACGGGGGACCTCCACGTGGGCCGGGCCACGGTGGACTACGGGGGCTTCAAGGTCCACCACCAGGGGGCCAGGAACGCCCAGGCGGCCCTGGAGTACGTCTTCCGCAACCACACGAATCCGGAGCGGGTCTTCGTCACGGGGTGCAGCGCCGGGGCCTACGGGGCGGTGCTTTGGGCGGACAAGATCCTCGCCACCTACAAAAACGCCCAGATCGCGGTCTGCGGCGACGCCGGGGTTGGGGTGGTCACGGAGGACTTCCCGGGCTTTGCCGTCTGGAACCCGCGCCTCCCCGAGCTTCCCGGCCTCTCCTCCCCGCCCAAGGTCTCGGAGATCTACCGCGCCTTGGCCCAGGCCTACCCCAAGGCGGTCCTCGCCCAGTACACCACCCTCCTGGACGGTACCCAGATCTACTTCTACGCCCTCATGAAGAAGGAGGCCGCCCCCAGCGAGGCCACGGCCCGGGAGTGGGCCGTGGCGGCCGAGCGGGCGGTGGGTTTCCCGGCCTCGGAGGCCAACTACACCTACTACCTCGCCCCGGGGAGCCAGCACTGCATCCTCCCCCGGCCCGAGCTTTACACCCTGAAGGTGGGGGAGGTTTCCTTCCTGGACTGGCTTAGGGCGCTGGCGGAGGGGAAGACGCCGCCCCGGGTGCGGCCCTGAAGGAGGCGAACCAGTCCTTGAGGTCCGGGTAAAGGGCCAGGAGGAGGCGGTGCCCCTTCCTGCGGTCCAGGGGGGCCGCCTCCAGAAAGGCCTTTAGGAGCCGATCGCCTCCTTGCGCCTGGATCTCCTCCGCCTTCAGGGTGAAGCGGGCCTGGAACCAGAGGGCCCCCTCGAGGCCGCCCCGCTTCCTCTCGTAGGCGGAAAGGCTCTTCCGCCTGGGGTTTAGGCCCGCCAGGTACCGGCTCCAGCTTAGGAGGACCTCGGCCAGGTCCGGCCGGGCCTCCTTTAGGGCCAGGAGGAAGAGGTAGTTGGCGAAGAACTCGTCCAGCCACCGGGCCCCCGTGCGGAGCCGCCAGGCCACCTGGACGGCGTGGGCGTACTCGTGCCCCAGGTTTAGGTCCAAAAAGGCGGGGATCTCCCCAGGAGGCGGCCCGAGGGGGAGAAGGGCTTCCCTCAGGCGGTAAAGGAGCCTTTCCGGGTAGGTGAGGGGGGCGTAAACGGCGAGGCCCTCGGGCCCCGCGTGCTGGAAGGGAAGGCCGTAAGGGTAGGGGAGGCGGGCCCGCCAGTCCTTCTCGGAGAGGACGTAAAGGGCCACGGGGGGCAGAGGGGCGTAGCGGACGTAGACCTCCCTTAGGGCGAGGAGGTAGTCCCGGAGGGCCTTGGCCCTAAAGGCCCCGCCCTCGGAGAAGAAGGCGGGGAGATGGGGGTGGGGAAGGGCTCGCATCAGATCACTTCCCGGAAGCCCACCCGCTCCGCCTGGGCCCTGAGCTCCTCCTTGAGGGCCCGGTGCTCGGGGAGGTCCAGGGTGGGGTCCTTGTCCACGATGGCCTTGGCCAAAGCCCGGGCCTTCTCAATGATCCCCGTGTCCTCGGCGAGGTCGCCGAGCTTGAGCTCGGGGTAGCCTGACTGCCGCGTGCCGCGAAGCTCCCCAGGGCCCCTGAGCTTCAGGTCCATCTCGGCGATGTAAAAGCCGTCCGTGGACTCCTCCAGGATCTTCAGGCGCTTCAGGGTCTTCTGGCTCGCCTCCCCGGCGATGAAAACGGCGTAGCCCGGAAGCCCCCCCCGGCCCACCCGGCCCCTTAGCTGGTGGAGCTGGGCGAGGCCGAAGCGCTCGGCGTTCTCCACGATGATGAGGGTGGCCTTGGGGATGTCCACCCCCACCTCCACCACCGTGGTGGAGACCAAAAGGTCGTAGTCCCCGCGCCGGAAGGCCTCCATCACCTCGTCCTTCTCCCGGGCGGGCATCTTCCCGTGGAGGAGGGCCAGGCGCACCCCGGGGAGGAGGCCTTTAAGCTCCTCGTAGAGGCTCGTGGCCGCCTTTAGGTCCAGCTCCTCGCTCTCCTCAATGGCCGGGGCCACCACGAAGACCTGGTGGCCCTTTCTCACCTCCTCCCGGGCGAAGGCGTAGGCCTGGAGGCGGAGGCGGTGGGGGAGGACCTTGGTCTTCACCGGGACGCGTCCTGGGGGCATCTCGTCCAGGACGCTCACCTCCAGGTCCCCGTAGAGGGTTAAGGCCAGGGAGCGGGGGATGGGGGTGGCGGACATGACGAGGACGTCGGGCGGGGTTTGAGCGAGTTTGAGGAGGGCCCGGCGCTGCAGGACCCCGAAGCGGTGCTCCTCGTCCACCACGGCGAGGCCCAGGTCCTTAAACCCCACCCCTTCCTGGATCAGGGCGTGGGTGCCCACGGCCACCTGGGCCTCCCCCGAGCGGAGGCGGGCCGTGGCCGCCTCCTTCTCCTTGGCCGTCATGGAGCCCAAAAGGAGCTCCACCCGGATGCCTAAGGGGAAGAGGTAGCGGGTGAGGTTCTGGTGGTGCTGCCGGGCCAGGATCTCTGTGGGGGCCATGAGGGCCCCCTGGGCCTCGTTCTTGGCGGCAAGGAAGAGGGCGAAGGCCGCCACCACCGTCTTCCCCGAGCCCACGTCCCCTTGGAGGAGGCGGGCCATCTGGCGGGGGCTTGCCATGTCCTTGGCGATCTCCTCCATGACCCTTCGCTGGGCCCGGGTGAGGGGGAAGGGGAGGGCGTTTTGAAACTCCTCCACCCAGGAGGGCTCCACCCGGAAGGCCCTCCCCAGGACCATCCCCCCGGCGTCCAGGAGGGCTTTGAGCTCCAGGAGAAGGTACTCGTCAAACTTGAGGCGGAGGAGGGCCCGCTTCAAGGCCTCCTCGTCCTCGGGGAAGTGAATGGCCTTCAGGGCCTCGGCGTAGGGCATGAGGCCCAGGTCCTCCCGGTAGGCCTCCAGGGGGTCGGGGAGGGGCAGGGCCTCCTCCAGGGCGCGCTTCACCGTGCGCCGGAGGAAGGCCTGGCTTATCCCCTCCTTGGCGGGGTAGATGGGGACGATCCGCCCCGTGGAGAGGGACTCTGTGCCCTCGTCCTCAAAGTGCTCCACGAAAAGCCTAACCCCACCCCGCCTTTCCACCCTTCCCGTGACGATGAGGGTGGACCCCTCCTCAATCTGGGAGAGGACCCAGGGCTGGTTGAACCAGACGAGGGTGAGGCGCCACCCCCAGGCGTCCTGGGCCTTCACCTGGACGAGCTGCATCCCCTTCTTGGGGGTCTTGACGAGCTCCTTGGCCAGGACCTTGACCTGGAGGGTGGCCTTCTTGCCGTCCTCCAGGAAGCGTACCCCGGGGAGGGTTCTCCGGTCCTCGTAACGGCGCGGGTAGTGGTGGAGGACGTCCCGCACCGTGTGCAGGCCAAGCTCGGAAAGTTTTTTCCGGCTTTGCGGGGGGGCGAGGCGGTGGGCGGGGTCCTCTGGGGCGAGGCGGGCTTGGGGGGGTGGGGGATCGGGAGCTTCCTCCCCTTGGAGCAGGCGGATGGCCGCCTCCAGGGCCCGCCTGCGCTCTTCCGGGGGCTTTTCCCCGTAGCCCCGGAAGAGCCTTTGGATCTCGGGGAAGGGGCGGGCCAGGTTTTCCACCAAGGCCTCGAGGCCCCCCACCACCACCCGGTCCTGTGCCCCGTCCTTGAGCTCCCGGAGAAGGGGCTTGAGGAGCCTGGACTTGAGCTCCTCTTGCGTCACGCCTTCCATGATACCCTTAGGCCTGTGAGCCGCGTGGAGCGCCTACCCAACGGCCTGGTGGTGGCCCTGGAGGAGCGGGACTTTCCCGGGGTCGCCTTCCAGCTTCTGGTCCCCGCCGGGGCGGTGAACGACCCCGAGGGGATGGAGGGGGCGGCCGCCCTCCTCGAGGGGTGGCTCTGGAAGGGGGCGGGGGACCTGGACGCGAGGGCCCTGGCCCAGGCCCTGGACGCCCTCGGGGTGCGGCGGAGTAGCGGGGCGGGCCTGGAGTACACCGCCTTCGCCGCCGCCTTCCTCCCCGAGGTCCTGGACGAGGTCTTCCGCCTCTACGCCCTCCTCCTCACGAGGCCCCGCCTCCCCGAGGAGGGCTTGGAGGCGGTCCGATCCGTGGCCCTCCAGGCCCTCCTCTCCCTGGAGGACCAGCCCGCGAGGAAGCTCCTTTCTGAGCTTCGCCGCGAGGTTTTCCGCTCCCCCCACGGGCGCGAGCCCTTGGGCCGGGAGGAGGGCCTTAAGGGGGCGAGGGCCGAGGCCCTGAAGGCGGACTACCGGAGGCGCTACACCCCCAAAGGGGCCATTCTCGCCGTGGCGGGAGGGGTTTCCTGGGAGAGGCTTCGCGCCGCCCTCGAGCCCTTCCTCGCCTGGGAGGGGGAGGAGGCCTTTTACCCCGCCCCGGAGCTTTCCGAGCCCCACCGCTTCGTCCTAAAGCGCCCCACGGCCCAGGTGCAGATCGGCCTCGCCTACCCCGACGTGGGCCCCGAGAACCCGGGCTTCTACGCCGCGAGGCTCGCCCTGGAGGTCCTCTCCGGGGGGATGTCTAGCCGCCTCTTCACCGAGGTGCGGGAGAAGCGGGGCCTGGTCTACGCCGTCTCCGCCTTCCCCGCCGGGGTCAAGGGCCAGGGCCTCCTCATGGCCTACGCCGGGACCACCAAGGAGCGGGCGGGGGAGACCTTGGAGGTGATGCTAAGGGAGATGGAGCGCCTGCAGGAAGGGGTGACGGAGGAGGAGCTTTCCCGGGCCAAGGTGGGCCTGAAGACCGCCCTGGTGATGGCGGACGAGTCCATCCGTAGCCGCGCCGCTTCCATGGCCCGGGACCTCTTCTACCTGGGAAGGGTGCGTCCCCTTTCCGAGATTGAGGCCGCCATTGAGGGGACGGACCTTCAGACGGTGAACGCTTTCCTCAGGGCCCATCCCTACCGGGATCCCTGGGTGGGGCTTTTGGGGGAGGTGGAGGATGTTTAGGGAAGCCGAGCTGAGGAACGGCCTTCGGGTCATCGCCGAGGTGGTGCCGGGGGCGCGGAGCGTGGCCCTCGGCTACTTCGTGAAGACCGGGGCCCGGGACGAGGCCAAGGAGGAGAGCGGGGTGAGCCACTTCCTGGAGCACATGGTCTTCAAGGGCCCCGAGGACATGGACGCCCTCGCGGTGAACCGGGCCTTTGACCGGATGGGGGCCCAGTACGACGCCTTCACCTCCGAGGAGGCCACGGTCTACTACGGGGCGGTCCTCCCCGAGTTCGCTTACGACCTCCTCGGCCTCTTCTCCCGCCTCATGAGGCCCGCCCTCCGCCTCGAGGACTTCCAGACGGAGAAGCAGGTGATCCTGGAGGAGATCGCCCGCTACCAGGACCGCCCGGGCTTCATGGCCTACGAGTGGGCCCGCGCCCGCTTCTTCCGGGGGCACCCCTTGGGGAATAGCGTCCTGGGGACGCAAGAGAGCATCACCGCCCTCACCCGGGAAGGGATGGCGGCCTACCACGAAAGGCGCTACCTGCCCAAGAACATGGTCCTCGCCGCCACAGGGCGGGTGGACTTTGACCGCCTCCTCGCCGAGGCCGAGCGCCTCACCGAGGCCTGGCCCAAGGGCGAGGCCGAGCGGATCTACCCGCCCTTAGAGCCCGCCTTCGGGGTGGAGGAGCGCCCCTACGAGAAGGCCCGGGCCCTCTACCTGGTGGCCCTCTTCCCGGGGGTCGCCTACCAGGAGGAGGCCCGCTTCCCCGGCCAGGTCCTCGCCCACCTCCTGGGGGAGGAGGGCTCGGGCCGGCTCCACTTCGCCCTGGTGGACAAAGGCCTCGCCGAGGTGGCCTCCTTCGGCCTCGAGGAGGCCGACCGGGCCGGGACCTTCCACGCCTACGTCCAGGCGGACCCCGCCCGCAAGGAGGCGGTCCTGGAGACCCTGAGGGCGGAGCTTGCCCGCCTTAAGCGAGAAGGGGTGGACGAAGGGGAGGTGGAACGGGCCAAGACCCCCTTGGCCACCGCCCTGGTCTTCGCCGGGGAGACCCCCATGCAGCGGCTTTTCCACCTGGGGATGGAGTACCTTTATACGGGCCGCTACCTCTCCTTGGAGGAGGTGAAGGCCCGGGTCCAGAGGGTCTCGGCCCGGGAGGTGAACGCCCTCTTGGAGCGGGGCCTTTTGGACGAGGGCCTCTTCTACCTGGTCCTTCCCCATGGAGCCTAAAGCCTTAGGGGCGGCCCTTCTCACCATCCTCTTCTGGGCGAGCGCCTTTGCCGGGATCCGGGCAGGCCTTCAGGGCCTCGAGCCCGGCCACCTCGTCCTCCTCCGCTTTTTGGTGGCGGGGGCGATCCTCCTCCTCTACGCCCTTTTGAGGGGGCTTTCTCCCCCGAGGCGCGAGGACCTTCCCCGCCTCTTCCTTGTCGGGTTCTTGGGCATCACTGTCTACCACACCGCCCTCGTCTACGGTGAGCTCACGGTGAGCGCAGGGGCGGCGAGCCTCCTCATCGCCACGGGGCCCGTCTTCACCGCCCTCCTTTCCCACCTCTTCCTTGGGGAAAGGCTTGGGAGGCGGGGGGTGTTCGGCTTCGGCCTCGCCTTTTTGGGCTCCGCCCTCATCGCCTTCGGGGAGGGGGGAGGGGTGGGGCTTAGCCCCGGGGCCTTCCTCGTCCTCCTCGCCGCCCTCTCCGCCTCCTTCTACTTCGTCCTGCAAAAGCCCCTCTTCGGCCGTTATGGAAGCGAGGAGATGACCGTCTACACCCTGCTTTTCGGCACCCTGCCCCTTTTCGTCTTCCTCCCGGGGCTTCCCGAGGCCATTAGGACGGCGCCGAGGCCCGCCCTCCTCTCCGCGTTTTACCTCGGGGTCTTCCCCGGGGCTTTGGCCTACCTCACCTGGACCTACGCCCTCTCCCGTACCCCGGCTTCCCGCCTCTCCTCCTTCCTCTACCTCTCGCCCCCCTTGGCCGTCCTCATCGCCTACCTGTGGCTGGGGGAGGTGCCCTCCCCCCTCTCCCTCCTGGGCGGGGGACTCGCCTTCCTCGGGGTCCTCCTGGTGAACCTCAGGGCGTAGAATGGGCCGGGGTGAACGCCATGGAGGTCAAGCGGATCGGCGTGGTGGGCGCGGGGCAGATGGGAAGCGGCATCGCCCAGGTGGCGGCAAGCGCAGGCTACGAGGTGGTCCTCGTGGACGTGGCGGAAAGCTTCCTGGAAAGGGGCCTCGCCGCCATAAGGCGCTCTTTGGGCAAGTTCCTGGAGAAGGGAAAGATCACCCAGGAGGCTCACGATGAGGCCCTGGGGCGGATCCGGACGAGCCTAAGCCTCGAGGACCTCAAAGACGCCGACCTCATCGTGGAGGCCATCGTGGAGGACGAGGGGGAGAAGCGAAGGCTCTTTGAGCGCCTGGGGGCCCTGGCCAAGCCCGAGGCCATCCTCGCGAGCAACACCAGCTCCATCCCCATCACCGCCCTCGCCCGCTACTCGGGGCGGCCGGAGCGCTTCATCGGCATGCACTTCTTCAACCCCGTGCCCCTCATGCAGCTCGTGGAGGTGATCCGGGGGGAGCTCACCTCCGAGGCAACCCGGGACGTGGTGGTGGAGGTGGCGAGGCGCATGGGGAAGACCCCCCTCGAGGTCCAGGACTACCCCGGCTTCATCTCCAACCGCCTCCTCATGCCCATGATCAACGAGGCCATTGAGGCCCTCCGGGAGGGGGTGGCCAGCAAGGAGGCCATTGACGGGATCATGCGCCTGGGGATGAACCACCCCATGGGGCCTCTGGAGCTTGCCGACTTCATCGGTTTGGACACCTGCCTCGCCATCATGGAGGTCCTCCACCGGGGCTTTGGGGACGACAAGTACCGGCCCTCGCCCCTCCTTCGCCGCATGGTCCAGGCGGGGCTTTTGGGCCGCAAGGCGGGCCGGGGGTTTTACACCTACGACGAGAAGGGGAACAAGGTGGGCTGAGCGCCCCGCGCTGGCCCAAGCCAGCGCGGGGGCCCCAAAAGCGCCCCCCTCCCCCTGGAAACTTTTCCAAACCCCGGGGGTATACTGGGGCCATGGAGCTTCCCCGCGCTTTCGGCCTGCTTCTCCACCCCACGAGCCTCCCCGGCCCCTACGGCGTCGGCGTCCTGGGCCAGGAGGCCCGGGACTTCCTCCGCTTCCTCAAGGAGGCGGGGGGGCGGTACTGGCAGGTCCTCCCCTTGGGCCCCACGGGCTATGGCGACTCCCCCTACCAGTCCTTCAGCGCCTTCGCCGGAAACCCCTACCTCATAGACCTGAGGCCCCTCGCGGAGCGGGGCTACCTGCGCCTGGAGGACCCCGGCTTCCCCCAAGGCCGGGTGGACTACGGCCTCCTCTACGCCTGGAAGTGGCCCGCCCTGAAGGAGGCCTTCCGGGGCTTCAAGGAAAAGGCCTCCCCGGAGGAGCGGGAGGCGTTCGCCGCCTTCCGGGAGAGGGAGGCCTGGTGGCTCGAGGACTACGCCCTCTTCATGGCCCTGAAGGGGGCGCACGGGGGGCTTCCCTGGAACCGGTGGCCCCTTTCCCTGCGGAAGCGGGAAGAGAAGGCCCTTAGGGAGGCGAAAAGCGCCTTGGCCGAGGAGGTGGCCTTCCACGCCTTCACCCAGTGGCTCTTCTTCCGCCAGTGGGGGGCCTTGAAGGCGGAGGCCGAGGCGTTGGGCATCCGGATCATCGGGGACATGCCCATCTTCGTGGCCGAGGACTCCGCCGAGGTCTGGGCCCACCCCGAGTGGTTTCACCTGGACGAGGAGGGCCGCCCCACGGTGGTGGCCGGGGTGCCCCCCGACTACTTCTCGGAGACGGGGCAGCGCTGGGGGAACCCCCTTTACCGCTGGGACGTTTTGGAGCGGGAGGGGTTCTCCTTCTGGATCCGCCGTCTGGAGAAGGCCCTGGAGCTCTTCCACCTGGTGCGCATAGACCACTTCCGGGGCTTTGAGGCCTACTGGGAGATCCCTGCAAGCTGCCCCACGGCGGTGGAGGGGCGCTGGGTCAAGGCCCCCGGGGAGAAGCTCTTCCAAAAGATCCAGGAGGTCTTCGGCGAGGTCCCCGTCCTCGCCGAGGACCTGGGGGTCATCACCCCCGAGGTGGAGGCCTTGCGGGACCGGTTCGGCCTTCCCGGGATGAAGGTCCTGCAGTTCGCCTTTGACGACGGGATGGAAAACCCCTTCCTCCCCCACAACTACCCTGCCCACGGCCGGGTGGTGGTCTACACCGGCACCCACGACAACGACACCACCTTGGGCTGGTACCGCACCGCCACCCCCCACGAGAAGGCCTTCATGGCGCGGTACCTGGCGGACTGGGGGATCACCTTCCGGGAAGAGGAGGAGGTGCCCTGGGCCCTGATGCACCTGGGGATGAAGTCCGTGGCCCGGCTTGCCGTCTACCCGGTGCAGGACGTCCTGGCCCTGGGCTCCGAGGCCCGCATGAACTACCCGGGAAGGCCCTCCGGGAACTGGACCTGGCGGCTTCGGCCTGGGGAGCTGCGGGCCGAGCACGGAAAGAGGCTTCGGGCCATGGCCGAGGCCACGGGGCGGCTTTAAACCCCACTGCGGCGAAAGCCGCAGTGGGGGCCCCAACATCCCGCTTCTCCTTATGCGGACCAGCCCGAAGGAGGGGGGCGCCTCTTGTAGAGGCGGCGCTCCGCCTCTATGGCCGCGCGGATTTCCTGATACTCCTTGAGAAGGCGCTCCAGGGTGGGGGGGTCGGGGTTTTGGGCGAGGGCCGCCTTGACCTTGGCAAGCCGTTCCTGGAGATAGGCCTCCCGCAGGCGGGCCAGGGTGTGGTCCAGCTTCTCCTGGAGCCTGGGGTCCTCCCCCCGGGGCGCGAGGAGCAGGCGCTCAAAGAGCCTTCCTCCTTCCTCCCGCTGGCTCAGGGTGCGGCGGAGGTAGTCCCGCCGGGGTTCCTTCCGGGCCAGGGCGAGGAACTCCCCGAGGAAGGAGCCCTCCGGGGGCCAGACCTGGGTCTCCACGTGATCCACAAGCTCCAGGAAGCGCTCTTCTGGGGCGGAGAGGAGGAGGGCGATGGCGTCCAGCTCCAGAAGGAGGGTCTTGTTGCCGGGGATGGGGGGTGGGGGCGGTGGGGGAGGGGCGGGCCGCCCCCGGGTCCTAAGGCTCGCCAGGTAGTCCTCGAGGCTCTTGGGGGAAAGGCCCAGGCGCTCCACCACCAGGGCCTTGAGCCGCTCGGCCACGGGATCAAAGGGCTCCGGGGTGAGCATCCTGGGGGTGAGGGCCTCGAGGACCTTCCGCTTGTGCTCGGGCCGGGAAAGGTCCAGGCCCCGGCTCGCCTCCTCAAAGCGGAAGGCCACCTCGGTGAGGGCTTCCTCCAGGGCCTTCTGGAAAAGAGCCCTTCCCTCGGGGTGGAGGAGGAGCTCCCCCGGGTCCTTGGCGGGGAGGCGGACGGCGTAGAAGAGGAACCTGGGGGCGAGCTCCAGGTTCAGGCTCTGCAAGGTGGCCTTCTGCCCGGCCTCGTCGGCGTCAAAGGCCAGGTAGACTTCCAAGACCCCCGCCTTCTTGAGGAGGAGGGCCTGCCCCTCGGAGAGGCCCGAGCCCAGCACGGCCACCGTCTCCGGGAAGCCCAGCTGGTGAAGGGCGATGGCGTCAAAGAGCCCCTCCACCACGATGGCCCGGCCCTCCCTCAAAGCGGGCCGGGCCTCGGGGTAGGCGAAGAGGACCTCCTGCTTGCGGAAAAGGGGGGTCTCGGGGGTGTTCAGGTACTTGGGCCCCTCCTCCCCCAGGGCCCTCCCGGTAAAGGCCACGACGCGCCCGAAGGCGTCCTTAATGGGGAAGGTGATGCGGTGGCGGAAGCGGTCAAAGATGCGCCCCTGCCGTTCCGCCAGCACTCCGGCCCGCACGCCCTCCTCCGGCGCCACCCCATGCCGGGCGAGGAAGGCCACAAGCCCGTCCCCCTTGGGCGGGGCGTAGCCCAGGCCGAAGCGGGCTACGCTCTCCTCCGTGAGGCCCCGCTTCCTCAGGTAGTCCAGGGCCTCGGGGTGGGCGTGGAGGTTTTCCAGGAAGTAGCTCTGGGCCAGGGCCAGGACCTCGAGGAGCTCCCGGCGCCTTTCCGGGGCCTTCCGCCGGGGAAGCTCCACCCCCGCCTCCTCCGCGAGCCTTTCCAGGGCCTCGGGGAAGTCCAGCCCCTCCGCCCTTTGGACGAAGGCGAAGAGGTCGCCCCCGGCCTTGCACCCGAAGCAGTAGAAGAGGCCTTTCTCCTCATCCACGTAGAAGGAGGGGGTCTTCTCCTGGTGGAAGGGGCAGAGGCCCTTCCAGCGGCCGCGGCCCGCCGGCTTCAGGGCCACGTAGCGGGAGACCACCTCCCGCAAGGAGAGGCGGGACTTGATCAGCTCCACCGCCTGGCCCGCATCCATGCCGCCCCCCTACGCCAAAGCCTCCTGACCCACCTCCCCAGGATACCGTACCCTTCCAGACCCTCGGCCGCTTCCTCTCCCTGGAGGGCGGCCTTCCAGGCGCGGGTGAGGGGGAGGGAGGGGGTGAAGCCCAAAAGGTGGTCCACCCGCTCCCCCGTCTCCAGGAGGAGCTGGGCCCGGAGGAGGCGGGCCACCTCCAGGTGGACGAGGAAGCCCGTTTTGTGGGTGTGGTAGAGGAGGTGCTGGGAGAGGGCCTGGGCCTTCCGCGGCGCCCTGGGCCAGAGGTAGAGGGCCAGGGAGGAGAGGGCGAGGTGGTGGAGGTAAGGGTTGGGCAGGCGCCGGGCCTCCTTAAGGACCTCCTTGAAGAGGGGCACCGGGTCCTCCTCCCGCCGCCAGCGGCGGTGGGCCAGGGCCAGAAGGGCGAGGCCCCGGCCGTCCGGGTGGGCCAGGGCCTCCCGGAAGAGGGCCTCGGGGAAGCGGTTCTTTAGGGTCCAGGCGCTGAGGAGGGCGGCGGCCATCCAGGGATGGGGGGTCTTGGCGTAGAGGTTTTCCCCCTCCTCCAGGGCCTGGGCCAGCCTGCCCGTCTCCAGGAGGAGGCGGAGGCGGGTGGCGCCGAAGCGGGCCCGGGCCTCGAGGCCCTCGGGGAGGGGGCCCTCGAGGAGGGGCTCGGCCTCCGCGTGCCGCCCCAGGTCCATGAGGAGGCCCGCCTTAAGGCTTTGGTGCTCCAGGACGGGGTCCGGGGGGAGCCCGGGGTGAGGGGGCTCGGCGAGGACCGCCAAGGCCTCCTGGGGCCTAAAGGCCCGCCAGAGGAGGCCCGCGAGGAGAAGCCGGGCCTTGGCCTGCTCCAGGGGGTAAGGCCTGAGGGCGGGGAGGAGGGCGAGGAGGGCCCCCGCCTCGGGGCGGGCGCGGAGCTCGCGGTAGCGGGCAAGCGCAGCATCCTCCCGCCTCGGCCCCGAGGCCGCTTCTTCCGCCCGGCCCAGGGAGGCGAGGGCGTCCTGGGCCTCCGCGGCCAAGGAGGCCCGCCAGCCGGGCGGGGCGAGCCCCTCCGCCTTTTGGTAGAGGGGGAGGGCCCGGTCGGGGTGGCCCTCCCGCCACAGGGCCTGGGCCTGGACCCGGAGGAGGTGGGCGGCCTCCCGGGCCTCGCCCGCCTCGGCCAGGTGGTGGGCGGCCTCCTCCAGGCGCCCTTGGGCGGCGAGAAGCCTGGCGGCGAGCCGGTGCCACCGGGTTCGCTCCTCCTCGGGGACGAGGCGCCTTGCGGCTTCGGCGAGGGGGGGCAAGACGCACCCTTGGACCAGAAGGCCCTCCGCCACGAGCCGTTCCCGGGAGAAGGGCCCAGCGATGGCCTCCACCACCTCGGGGGGCACCTCCCCCAGGACCCCCATGGCGAGGAGGGCGGTGCGCTCGGGGACGGGGAGGGCATCTAAGGCGGGCTGGAGGGCGAGGAGGGGCGGGGCCTCGAGGCCCTCCAGCCCGAGGCGGGCGGGGAAGAGGGGCCTGCGGCTTTCCGCGAGCACCAGGAGGTTTTCCGGCATTCTTTCCAGGAAGCGCTCCAGGGTGCGGTCCGGGTAGTGGAGGTCCTGGAGGAGGAGGAGAAGGGGCGTCTTTAGCCCCATTAGGGCCTCCCGCCAGGCGGTGAGGATGGCCTCGTCCAGCGCGCGCTTCTCCCACGGGGGCCTGGGGGCGAGGCCGAGGCTGTAGGCCAAAGCCTCAGCCAGGCCCCCGGGGAGGTTCCGGAGGAGGGCCTCCGGGGCGCCGAAGGCCTCGGTCACCGCCCGGTAGAGGGTGGCCCGGAGGGGCATCTCGGGCCCCATGCGCTGAAGCCGCACCGTGGGGAAGGGAAGGCCTCGGGCCCGCCTTTCGCGGAAGACCTCGAGGAGGAAGCTCTTCCCGCTTCCTGCGGGCCCGTGGACCACCAGGCGCTTTTCCGTAAGAAGGCGCGCCTCCAGGGTCTGGAGGAGGGGCCTGCGGTGGGGCGGGAGGTCCAGGGCGAGCCGGACCAGGCGGTAGACGGGCACCTTTCCCATCCCCTTGACCTCCCGGCTTCCCAGAAGCGCCCCCTCCGCCCCGGGGGCGAGGCGCAGGGTGGTGGCCTCGGTGAGGACCTCCCCGGGGGCGGCGAGCTTGGAGAGGCGCTCCGCCAGGTTCACCGGGGGGCCGAGGAGGGTGGGCTCCCCGGCGTACCCGCTGCCCAAGGGCCCCCAGAGGGCCTCCCCGCTCGCCACCCCGGCCCGGGCGGGGAAGGGGGAGTGCCGGACCATGTCCCAGGCGGCGGCCAGGGCCCGCCAGGGCTCGAGGCCCTGGCTCCTTGGGGCCCCGAAGAAGACGAGGACCCCGTCCCCCAGGAAGCGGTGGACGAACCCCCCCCGGGCCCGGGCCCGGCCCGCGGCCTCCTCGAGGGCCTCCCTTAGGCGCCGGTAGGCCGGGGAAAGCCCCTGGCGGAAGGCCTCGGTGGAGTTCGCCAGGTCAAAGAAGACCACGCTCACGAACCGGGTCTCCCGGGGAAGCCTCGCCCCGAGGAGCTGGCCGCAGGCCAGGCAGTACCGGGCCTCGGGGGGGTTCTTCTGGCCGCAGGCGCAGCGCACGCTCACTCCCGGAAGAGCATCAGGGGGGGCCAAAGGAGGACCTCGGCCTCCTCGGGCATGGGGCCTTCCCAGTGGACCACCACGGGAAGCCCCCGGGCCAAAAGGAGGTAAAACCCCTCTTCCAGAGGACGCGCCGTGCCCACGAGGCGGTAGGCCGCCCCTTCCCGGAAGATGCCTTCCTTCCCCTGGGCCCGGGCGACCTTTCGGGCGAGGCCGTGGAAGAGGACCCGCGCTTCCCCCACCGGGGCCGGGGGTGCGCCCCGGTCCATGGCGTAGACGAACCCCGCCGGGGTCTGGACCTCGAGGAGGGGGCTCCCCCAGGGCTCGGGGTAGAGCCGCACCTCCACCCGGTAGGCGGCGAAGCGGGCCAGGAACTCCTCCGGGCTTTCCTCCACGGGCCTCATGCTTCTCAGTCTAAGGGGTGGGCCAGGGCTAGGGCGAGGTTCAGGGCCGCCTTCTTGTCCAGGTACTGGTTGCCGTTGCCGCACTTGGGGGAGAGGACGCACCGGGGGCAGCCCTCCTCGCAGGGGCAGGAGCGGAGGAGGTCCAGGGTGGCCTTGAGCCACTCGGGGAAGCGCCGGGCCGCCCGGCGGGCGTAGCCTACCCCCCCGGGGTAGCCGTCGTAGATGAAGACCGTGGGCCCGCCCGGGGAGGGGAGGGGCCTGGGGTAGAAGGGGTAGGAGATCCCGCCCACGTCCTGCCGCTCCGCCAGGACGAAGAGGGGCAAGAGGCCGATCATGGCGTGCTCCAGGGCGTGGATCCCGCCGGGGATCTGGAAGGCGGGGACGGCCTCGGGGGGGTGGAACCAGAGCGCCTCCGTGGGAAAGGAGACCTCCGGCATCTCCAGGGGCACCTCCTCCAGGACGCTCCCCGTGTAGAAGCGCTTCTTCACGTACCCCACCACCCTTTCCCTCAGGACCACCCGGCCCACCCACACCCCGGGGCCCACCTCCTCCCCGGAGAGGACCTCGAGGTCCGTCTCCGCCCGGGGCTCGGTGTAGTAGTCCTCCAGGGCGGGAAGGAGCCAGACCTCGCGCCGGGCCAGGTCCACGTTCCGCACCAGGTAGCTCTCCCCCTGGTGCAGGTAGATGGCCCCGGGGTGGGCCTCCCAGTAGGCCTGCCGCTCGTCCAGGTAGCCCAACACCTCCCCGTCCGGGCCCCGCAGGGTGAAGGTGGCGCCGAGGCCCCTCAGGGTGATCTCCCGGTGGGGGTTTCGCTTTGGGGTGAAGAACCGCCCGTTCCGCTCCTTTAAGGTGGCCCGGGCCTCGGGGCAGAGGAGCTCCTCCGCCGACAGGGGCTTTTCCCGGGCCGCCGCGTGGAGGTGCAGGGGGCAGAGGACGGGGTTTTGCGGGTCCGCCACCGCCTCCTCGGGGGGGCTTTCCAGGAGGAGGGCAGGGCGGTGGAGGAAGTACTCGTCCATGGGGTCCTCCCGGGGGATGTAGACCAAGAGGGCCCGCCGTTCCCCCCGGCCCGCCCGGCCTGCCCGCTGCCAGAAGGCGGCGGTGGAGCCCGGGTAGCCCACCAGGACCACGGCGTCCAGCTCCCCGATGTCCACCCCGAGCTCCAGGGCGCTGGTGGAGACCAGGACCCGCACCCGCCCCTCCTTGAGGTCCGCCTCCAGGCGGCGGCGCTCCCTCGCCGTGTACCCCGCCCGGTAAGGCCGCACCAGGGGGTGGGCGGCGTAGCGGGCGATGAGCTCCGCCGACCTGCGGGCCCCGGCGAAGACGAGCCCCTTGAGCCCCGCCTCCGCCAGGCGCCGGGCCAGGTAGGCCGCCTCGAGGAGGGGGCTCCGCCTGCGCTCCCCCCTCCGGTCCAAGGGCTTGGGGAGAAGGACGAGGAGCTCCCGCTCCGTCCGGGCCACCTGGGCTTTGAGCTCCTCAAAGGGGAGGCCCGTGAGGGCTTCCGCGTGCTCCCGGGCGTTGGCGATGGTGGCGCTTGCGGCGAGGACCTGGGGGGAGGCCCCGTAGTGCCGGGCCAGGCGGAGGAGGCGCCTCAGGATCAGGGCCACGTGGGTGCCGAACACCCCCCGGTAGGCGTGGAGCTCGTCCAGCACCACGTAGCGGAGCCGGGCGAGGAAGGGGGCCCAGTCCGGGTGGCGGGGCAGGAGGCCGTAGTGGAGCATGTCGGGGTTGGAGAGGAGGACGAGGCCCCGCTCCCGGGCCTGCCGCCGCGTGGCGGAGGGGGTGTCCCCGTCGTAGGGGAAGACGCCCTCCACCCCCAGGACCTGGGCCATGGCCCGGAGGCGGCGGAGCTGGTCGTGGGCCAGGGCCTTGGTGGGGAAGAGGAGGAGGCTCGTGGCCCCCTCGAGGGCGGCCTGCAGCACCGGGGCCTGGTAGACCAGGCTTTTCCCGGCGGCGGTGGGGTAGGCGAGGACCACGTTGGCCCCCGCCTCCACCCGCTTTAGGGCCCTTTGCTGGTGGAGGTAGGGCGTGAGGCCGAGGGCCCGGAGGACCCCGGCAAAGGCCCCCTCGTAGGGGGCGGGCCTTGGGGGGGCCTTGGGGAGGAGGCGGGCGAAGACCACCCGCCCCTTGAACTCCTCCTCCGCCTCCAGCCACTCCCGGTAGCTGGAATAGCCCCGAAGCGGCTCGGGCAGCACCCCCTTATTATGGGGGCATGATCCTCACCACGACCCCAGAGGTGCAGGGAAGGCGGATAGAGCGGTACCTGGGCATCGTCTTCGGGGAGGCCATCGTGGGGGCCAACGTCCTGAGGGACCTCCTGGCCCAGATCCGGGACATCGTGGGAGGGCGTAGCGGGGCGTACGAGGCGGAGCTCCGCCGGGCGCGGGAGACCGCCCTCGCCGAGATGGCCGAGGCCGCCCGCCGCCTGGGCGCAGACGCGGTGGTGGGCGTGGACCTGGACTACGAGGTCCTGGGTTCGGGGAACGCCATGCTCATGGTGACGGCGAGCGGCACCGCCGTGAAGCTCGCCCCCTAGAGCATCCCCGCCAGGAAGCCCTCTTCCCGGATGGTGCGGATCAGGTCCATGACGGTGAGGCTTTGGGGGTCGTAGGCCACGAGGACCTGGGCGGGCCCCGTGGCCTGGACCTCGGCCACCCCCTCCAGGCGCTTCAGGGCCTTTAGGATCCGCTCCATCCCCTCGGGGGTGGGCTCCCCCCGGATACCGATGAGCACGCGGTTCATACCCCTCCTATTCTAGGACGCCCCGGGTCTCGCCCCGCGCTCCCCGGCTTCCCAGGACCCGGACCGCGAGGACCAGGGGGCCGAGGGCGAAGCCCTCCGCCTTCAAGGCCTCCTCCAGCTCCTTACGCTCGGGGTCCAGGTGGAGGGCCACCTCGTAGACCCCGGCGTCGTAGGCGCTCTTCACCACCGCCCGGAGGAGGCCCCTTAGGGCCTCCACGCTCCTCCCCTCAATCCGGGTGACGAGGACCGTGGTGGCCTCCCCTTGCCACACCGCCTGGGCCAGGGCGAAGCCCATGGGCTCCTCCCCCTCCTCGGCGAGAAAGGAGTGGCCCGTGCGGGCGAAGAAGCGGAGGGCGCCGAGGCTTACGGGCCTCTCTCCCGCTAGCCGGTTGAGCTGGTCCAGGTCTTCCTCGGTGAAGGGGCGGAAGCGCATGGCCCCATTATGCCCTCCTGCCGAAGCGCAGGGCCTCGAGGAGGAGGACCAGGGCGGCGAGGAGGGCGAAAAGCCGCCCCCCGCCCCCCCGTTCCCGGGGGAGGAAGCCCGCCTCGGGGGTGGGGAGGAGGGTCTCCTCGGGGGCGAGGAGGCCGGTGCGCGCCTCCCGGTAGGGCTTGAGGAAGTTGTAGACGAGGAGGGGGAAGAAGGGGCGGTCCTGTACGGCCACGAGGGGCGGGAGGTAGAGTCCCCCTTCCGCCGCGTAGAGGAGCCCCACCCCTCCTTCCCCCTCGGCCAGGGGCCGCCAGGGGCCTTTGGGGGGCGGGGGCGGGGGGAGGCTTTCCCCCAGGAGGGCCACCCCCTCCAGGAGGGGGTGGGGGGCGGTGAGGAGGACGGGAAGGGGTTCTCCCCCCGTGGGGGCGAGGTAGAGGGTGGGGCCTTCGGGGGCGCCTTGGGGCGTGGCGAGGCGCACCCGGACCTCGCTTCCAGGGAGGGCGTCCAGGAGGCGGAAAAGCCTCTCCAGGGCGGGAAGCCTCGGGTAGTCCACCCCGAGGCGCCTTAGGCCGAAGGCGGCCTCGTCGTCCAGGGGAAGGGCGTCTTCTCCTAGGAGCCGGGCGGAGAAGGCTTTGGGGAGGCCCTGAAGGCGGGCGTAGCCCCGGGGGGGGACTTCTACCCGGAGGGTTTCCCCCCCCACGGCGACCTGGGCCAGGAGGGGGCGGCTCGCGCTATTCCCCAGGGCCAGGAACCCCGCCGCCACCGCCACGATCCCCAGGTTCTCCCTGGGGCTTCCCACGCCCACGTACCCCTCCACCCCGGGGGGCGGGGGGCCGTCCGTGGCCACCACCACCGGGGCCTTAAGCAGCCTCCTCCCCAAGGCGATGCCCGCCTCCAGGTCCCCTTTCCGGTCCTTGGCCTCCAGGGCGAGGAGCCTCTCCTTTAGGGCGATTCCGGGGGCGGGGCCGAAGGCCTCGGGCCTCTCCCCGGCCTGCACCAAGACCGCTTCCGGAGCCCTTTCCAAAAGGGGGAGGACCCTCTCCTTGGCGAGGTCCAGCCGGGTTCCCTTTCCTTCCCTTGCGGCCATGCTGGCCGAGGCGTCCACCACCAGGACCAAAGGGCTTGGGGCGAGGGGGGGGTCCTCGAGGGCGAGGACCATGAGGGCCGCCCCCAGGAGGAGGAGGAGAAGCCTTAGGTCAAGCCGGGGCCGGAAGCGCCTCGCCCGCCCCCTCTTCCAAAGCCACACCCCGGCCCAGGGCCTTGCCCTAGGGGCCCGCCTCCGGTAGAGGAGGTAGACCAGAAGGAGGACGGGAAGGAGGAGCCAAAGCACCCTGCCCTAAGGCTACCCCTGCTAGAGTGAGGGCGGTGTGGGTCTTGGGGATTGACACCTCCTGCGACGACACCGGGGTGGGCCTCGTGCGGGACGGAAAGGTGGTGGTGAACCTGGTGGCGAGCCAGGTGCGCCTGCACGAGGCCTTTGGCGGCGTGGTGCCGGAGCTCGCAAGCCGCGAGCACTTAAAGGCCCTCCCCCTCCTCGTGGAGAGGGCCCTGGCCGAGGCAGGCCTTACGCCTAAGGACCTGGACCTCGTGGCCGCCACCCGGGGCCCCGGGCTCATCGGGGCCCTCCTCGTGGGGTACACCTTCGCCAAGGGCCTGGCCTTCGCCCTGGACCGGCCCTTTTACGCCGTCCACCATCTGGAGGGCCACATCGCCGCCGCCTGGCCCGAGGGGCTAGACCCCCCCTTCCTCGCCCTGGTAGCCTCGGGGGGGCACACCCACCTCTTTGAGGTCCTGGACCTTGGCCGCTACCGCCTCCTCGGGGCCACCCGGGACGACGCCGCTGGGGAGGCCTTTGACAAGGTGGCGAGGCTTCTCGGCCTCGGCTTTCCCGGGGGGCCCGAGGTGGAGCGCCTGGCGGCGGAGGCGGAGGAGGCGGTTCCCTTTCCCGTGCCCCTAAGGGGCCAGGAGGGGTACGACTTCAGCTTCTCCGGGCTCAAGACCAAGGCCCTCCACCTGGTGGAGAAGGGCCTTCCCAAGGCCGCCCTCGCCAAGGGCTTTCAGGAGGCGGCCATCGCTCACCTCGCCGAGGTGGTCCTGAAGGCGGCGAAGGACACGGGCCACCGGGTCCTCCTCGTGGCCGGGGGGGTGGCGGCGAACCGGGCGCTCCAGGAGCGCTTCAAGGAGGCGGGCCTGGAGGTGCATTTTCCTCCCCGGGGCCTTTCCCAGGACAACGGGGCCATGATCGCCCTCGCCGCCTGGCGCCGCTACAAGGGAGGCTTTCCCCCAAGCCCCCTCTCCTTGGGGGCCACGGCCTACTGGCCCTTGGAGGAGGCCTGAGGCTCTTTCTCCCCGTTTTCCCCCTGAAGGGTCCGAGATTGGGGCACGAGGTCCCTTTACCGGGGCCCCCATGCTGGCGCAAGCCAGCATGGGGTGGTATAAAGGGGTTTCTCATCCCGAAGGGGTACAATCGGCTTTAGGATGTTAGGCCTTTTGCGCAGGCTTTTTGACAACAACGAGCGGGAGATCGCCCGCTACTACAAGCAGGTGGTGGAGCCCACGAACCGCCTCGAGGCCGAGGTGGAGAAAATCCAAGACCTGGCCGCCGCCTACCGGGAACTCAAGGAAAAGCACGAGAAGGGCGCCAGCCTGGACGAGCTCCTCCCCATGGCCTTCGCCCTCACCCGGGAGTCCGCCAAGCGCTACCTGGGCATGCGCCACTTTGACGTCCAGCTCATCGGCGGGGCCGTCCTCCACGAGGGCAAGATCGCCGAGATGAAAACGGGCGAGGGCAAGACCCTGGTGGCCACCCTGGCCGTGGCCCTAAACGCCCTCACGGGCAAGGGCGTCCACGTGGTCACGGTGAACGACTACCTGGCCCGGCGCGACGCCGAGTGGATGGGGCCCGTCTACCGGGGCTTGGGCCTTTCCGTGGGGGTGATCCAGCACAGCTCCACCCCGGAGGAGCGGCGCAAGGCCTACCTCGCCGACGTCACCTACGTGACCAACTCCGAGCTCGGCTTTGACTACCTCCGGGACAACATGGCCATAAGCCCCGACCAGCTGGTCCTCCGCCACGACCACCCCCTCCACTACGCCATCATTGACGAGGTGGACTCCATCCTCATTGACGAGGCCCGCACCCCCCTCATCATCTCTGGCCCCGCGGAGAAGGCCACCGACCTCTACTACAAGATGGCGGAGATCGCCAAGAAGCTGGAAAGGGGCCTTCCCGCCGAGCCCGGGGTGCGGAAGGAGCCCACGGGGGACTACACCATTGAGGAGAAGAACCGCTCCGTCCACCTCACCCTCCAGGGCATCGCCAAGGCGGAGAAGCTCCTCGGCATTGAGGGCCTCTTCAGCCCGGAGAACATGGAGCTCGCCCACATGCTCATCCAGGCCATCCGGGCGAAGGAGCTCTACCACCGGGACCGGGACTACATCGTCCAGGACGGCCAGGTCATCATCGTGGACGAGTTCACGGGCCGCCTCATGCCGGGCCGCCGCTACGGGGAGGGCCTCCACCAGGCCATTGAGGCCAAGGAGGGGGTCCGGATTGAGCGGGAAAACCAGACCCTGGCCACCATCACCTACCAGAACTTCTTCCGCCTCTACGAGAAGCGGGCGGGAATGACGGGCACCGCCAAGACCGAGGAGAAGGAGTTCCAGGAGATCTACGGGATGGACGTGGTCGTGGTGCCCACCAACCGCCCCATGATCCGCAAGGACTTCCCCGACGTGGTCTACCGCACGGAGAAGGGGAAGTTCTACGCCGTGGTGGAGGAGATCGCCGAGAAGTACGAGCGGGGCCAGCCCGTCCTCGTGGGCACCATCAGCATTGAGAAGTCGGAAAGGCTCTCCCAGATGCTCAAGGAGCCCAGGCTCTACCTCCCCCGGCTGGAGATGCGCCTGGAGCTCTTTAAAAAGGCGAGCCAGAAGCAGCAGGGCCCGGAGTGGGAGCGCCTCAGGAAGCTTCTGGAAAGGCCCGCCCAGCTCAAGGACGAAGACCTCGCCCCCTTTGAAGCCCTCATCCCCCCAAAGGGGAACCTCAGGGCGGCTTGGGAGGGCCTGAAGCGGGCGGTGCACACCCTCGCCGTCCTCCACCAGGGAATTCCCCACCAGGTCCTAAACGCCAAGCACCACGCCAAGGAGGCGGAGATCGTGGCCCAGGCGGGGCGGAGCAAGACGGTCACCATCGCCACCAACATGGCGGGGCGGGGCACGGACATCAAGCTCGGCGGCAACCCCGAGTACCTGGCCGCCGCCCTCCTGGAGAAGGAAGGCTTTGACCGGTACGAGTGGAAGGTGGAGCTCTTCATCAAGAAGATGGTGGCGGGAAAGGAGGAGGAGGCCAAGGCCCTCGCCCAGGAGCTCGGGATCCGGGAGGAGCTTCTGGAAAGGATCCGCGAGATCCGCGAGGAGTGCAAGCAGGACGAGGAGCGGGTCCGGGCCTTGGGAGGGCTTTTCATCATCGGCACCGAGCGGCACGAGTCCCGCCGCATAGACAACCAGCTCCGCGGCCGCGCCGGGCGCCAGGGGGACCCCGGGGGAAGCCGCTTCTACGTCTCCTTTGACGACGACCTCATGCGCCTCTTTGCCTCCGACCGGGTCATCGCCATGCTGGACCGGATGGGCTTTGACGACTCCGAGCCCATTGAGCACCCCATGGTGACCCGGTCCATTGAGCGGGCCCAGAAGCGGGTGGAGGACCGGAACTTCGCCATCCGCAAGCAGCTTCTCCAGTTTGACGACGTCTTAAGCCGCCAGCGGGAGGTCATCTACGCCCAGCGCCGCCTGATCCTCCTCGGCAAGGACGAGGAGGTGAAGGAGGCCGCCATCGGCATGGTGGAGGAGACGGTGGCTTCTTTGGCGGAGAACTTCCTGAACCCCGAGGTCCACCCCGAGGACTGGGACCTCGAGGGCCTCAAGGCCACCCTCCTGGACACCGTGCCCCAGCTTCAGGACTTCCCCTTTGCGGAGCTTAGGGGCTTGAAGGCCGAGGAGGCGGTGGAGAGGCTCGTGGAGGCCGCCCTTAAGGCCTACGAGGCCCGCGAGGCCGAGCTTTCCCCGCCCCTGATGCGGGCCGTGGAGCGCTTCGTCATCCTCAACGTGGTGGACAACGCCTGGAAGGAGCACCTGCACAACCTGGACGTCCTCAGGCAGGGGATCTTCCTGCGGGGCTACGGCCAGAAGGATCCCTTCCAGGAGTACAAGATTGAGGCCACCCGCCTCTTCAACGAGATGGTGGCCTTCATCAAGAGCGAGGTGGCCAAGTTCCTTTTCCGCCTCAAGGTGGAGGCGGAGCCCGTGCGGCCCGTGCGGGAGGCTCCCTACGTGCCCGTGCCCGAGGCCAAGCCGGAGCCTTCCGAGGTCTTCGGGGTGGAAAGGAAGCGCGCCACCCCTCCGCCCCAGCCGGGCCTCTCCCGGGCGGAGCGCCGGCGGCTCATGCGCCAGGAGAAGAAGCGGAAGAAGTGAGGCCACCCCAGGCTGGCTTGGGCCAGCCTGGGGCCCCGGAAAGGCAGCCCAACAGGGTGAGGCCTACTCCTCGAGGGTGGAGAGGTCCCCGGGGTCCTTGCCCAGCTCCTTGGCCTTGAGGAGCCGCCTCAGGATCTTCCCCGAGCGGGTCTTGGGGAGCTTGTCCAGGAAGACCACCTCGCTCGGCGTGGCGATGGGCCCGAGCTCCCGGCGCACGTGCTGGACGAGGGCCTCCTTCAGCTCCTCCGAGGGGGTTTGCCCAAGCCTAAGGACCACGAAGGCCTTGATGGCCTCCCCCTTCAAGGGGTCGGGGACGCCGATGACCGCGGCCTCGGCCACGGCGGGGTGGGAGACCAGGGCGCTTTCCACGTCGGCGGTACCGATGCGGTGCCCCGCGACGTTCAGCACGTCGTCCGCCCGGCCCAAGACGCTGAAGTACCCCTCCTCGTCCTTGCTCGCCACGTCCCCGCTGGCGTAGACGCCCCCCGGGACCTCCTGCCAGTACCGGAGGTAGCGCTCGTGGTCCCCCCAGACGGTGCGCATCATGTGGGGGAAGGGCCGCTTGAGGACGAGGAGGCCGCCCTGCCCCGGGGGGACGGGCCTGCCCTCCTCGTCCACCACCGCCGCCTCCACCCCGGGGAGGGCCACCCCGGCGAAGCCGGGCTTGGCGGGGAGGACCAGGAGGGTGCCCAGGGTGGGGCCGCCGAGCTCCGTCTGCCACCAGTTGTCCGCCACGAACCCCCGCCTGCCCCCGTCCACCAGGTGCGTGTAGGCCCACTTCAGGGCCTCGGGGTTCAAGGGCTCCCCGGCCACGGCGATGAGGCGCAAGGAGCTGAGGTCGTACTTCCTGGGCCACTCGGGGCCGTACTTCATGAACATGCGCACCGCCGTGGGGGCGGTGAACATCACGTTCACCCGGTACCGCTCCACCGCCTGCCAGAGGGCCCCGGGGTCGGGGTGGTCGGGGGCCCCTTCCCGGAGGACGGAGGTGATCCCCTCCAGAAGGGGAGCGTAGACGATGTAGGAGTGGCCCACGATCCAACCGATGTCGCTCGTGGCCCAGAAGACGTCCTCGTCCTTCACGTCAAAGAAGGTGCGCAGGTGGTAGGTGGTGCCCACCATATACCCCCCGTGGACGTGGACCACGCCCTTGGGCTTTCCCGTGGAGCCGGAGGTGTAGAGGATGAAGAGGGGGTGCTCGGCGTCCACCATCTCCGCCCGGGCCTCGGGGGGGTTACCCCAGAGGAGCTCGTGGAAGTCGTAATGCCCTTCGGAAAGCTCCGCCTTGTACGCCCGCTGGAACCAGACCACTTTTAGGGGAAGGTCCCGGATGGCCTCCTCGGCGATGCTCCTGAGGTCCACCCCTTTTCCCCGCCGGAAGCTTACGTCCCCGGCGATGAGGAGCTTGGCCTGGGCGTCCAGGATGCGCTCCCTCAGGGCCGCCACCCCGAGCCCGGCGTAGACCACGCTGTGGATGGCGCCGATGTAGGCGGTGGCGAGCATGGCGAGGACCCCTTCCAGGGTGAGGGGCATGTAGATCACCACCCGGTCCCCCTTTCCCACCCCGAGGCGCCTAAGCCCCGTGGCCAGGCGGCGCACCCGGTCCAGGACCTCCCCGTAGGTGAGCTTCTCCTCCCGGCCGTCCTCGGCCAGGTAGAGGAGGGCCACCTTGTTCCTTAGGCCCCTTTCCACGTTCCGCTCCAGGGCGTTGTAGACGGCGTTGGTGGTGCCGCTCAGGAACCAGCGGTGCTCCGGGAGGTTCCACTCAAGAACCTTGGTGAAGGGCTTTTCCCAGTAGAAGCGCCCTGCCCAAGCGCCCCAGAAGCCTTCGGGGTCCTCGAGGCTTTTCCGGTACTCCGCCGCGTAGTCCTGGAGGTTGGCCTTCTTCCTCAAGTCCTCTGGTGCCCAAAGCCTTTCCTGAACCTTAAGGAGCTTTTCCAGCGCCATAGTCCTCCTCCAGTCCCGAGGTGTCCCCCGGGTCTAGGCCGAGAAGCTCCGCCTTGAGGAGCCGCCTCAGGATCTTCCCCGAGCGGGTCCGGGGAAGGCGTTCCCGGAAGAAGACCCTGGGCGGCGGGACGGGGCCCAGGTGCCGCAGGATGTGGGCCTTGAGCTTTTCCGCCAGGAGGGGCTTGAGCTCCTCGGGGAACTCCCGGGCCTGCGGCACCACGAAGACGGCGATCTCCTCCCCCGTCTCCCCCGGCACCCCCACCGCGGCCGCCTCCGCCACCTGGGGGTGGGTGAGGAGGACGGCCTCCACCTCCGCGGGGCCGATCCGGGCCTCGCCCACCTTGATGACCTCCTCGGTGCGGCCCAGGATGCGGAAGTACCCTTCCTCGTCCATCTCCGCGAGGTCCCCCGTCCAGTAGAGGCCTCCCCGCCAGGGGGAGCGCCCCCCCTGGAGGTCCACCATGTGGGCGGGCCCCGTGGCGCAAAGGACCAGATGCCCCTTTGCCCCAGGGGGAAGGGGCCTGCCCTCCTCGTCCACCACCCGGGCCTCCACCCCGGGGAGGGGGAGGCCCACGTGGCCGGGCTTGGCCGGGAGGGCGGGGGGCGTGGCCAGGGCGGGGGCCCCGAGCTCCGTCTGCCACCAGTTGTCCACGGGCCAGGCCAGGTGCTCCCGGGTCCAGCGCCAGATCTCGGGGCTCAGCACCTCGCCCACGCTCGCCGCCAGGCGGAGGCCCGTGGGCCGGGCCTCCCCGTGGCGCCTCAGGGTCCGGAGCACCGCGGGGGAGGTGAGGAGGACGTCCACCCCGAGGTGGGCCAGGCGCTCGTAGAAGGCCCCGGGGCTCGGGTGGTCGGGCCGGTCCTCCACGAGGAGGGAGGTGCCGCCGAGGAGCAAGGGGGCGTAGAGGCCGAAGGAGTGGCCCACGATCCAGAAGAGGTCGGCGGTGGTGTGGAACACCTCTCCCGGCTTCAGGTCAAAGACGTGTCGGAGGGCCCAGGCGACCCCCACCATGTACCCCCCGTGGCCGTGGACCACGCCCTTGGGCTTCCCCGTGGAGCCCGAGGTGTAGAGGATGAAGAGGGGGTGGGCCGCGGGCACGGGCTCGGGCTCGGCGGGCCGGGCCTCGTAAAGCCGCTCCAGAAACTCGGGGCTTCCCCGGACGTGCCAGAGGACCTTGAGGTCCAGGCCCTGGATTGCGGCCTCCACCACCTCCCGCACCCGCACCGGCTGGCCCCGGTAGAAGTAGGCGTCCGCCGCCACAAGGAGCCGGGGCCTCAAGGCCTCGAGGCGCCGCCTCAGGGCCTCCGGGCCCAGGCCCAGGGGCAGGGCCGCGTGCACCGCCCCGATCCGGGCGCAGGCCAAGGCGGCGAGGGCGGCCTCGAGGCCCGTGGGCAGGTAGAGGGCCACCCTGTCCCCCCGCCCCACCCCGAGGGTCCGGAAGAGCCCGGCGAGCCTGCTTGCAAGCTCCCGGACCTCCTTGTAGGTCCACTTGCCGAGCCGCCCTTCTCCGTCCAGGGTGAGGAGGGCGACCTGCTGGGCCTTTTCCGGGAGGTGCCGGTCCAGGGCGTTTAGGGCCACGTTGGTGAGGCCGCCCGCGAACCAGGTCCGGTCCTCCCGGCGGAAGACCGCCTTCCAGGGCTTCTCCCAGGCGAAACCCCGGGCGAAGTCCTCCCAGAAGGCCTCGGGGTCCTCGAGGCTCGCCCGGTGGGCGGCCCGGGGGTCGGGCAGGTTGGCGGCGCGGCGGAGGGCCTCTGGGGGGTCTATCCGCTCCACCCTTCCCGGCTCGGGGAGGGCGGGCGGGGGGGTGGGGGCCTCTTCCTCGGGCAGGACCTGGGCGGAGACCCGGGCCACCTCGGCGAGGGCCCGGGCCAGGCGGCCAAAGGCGAAGGGGAAGCGGCGGGAGGGCACCTTGACCCCTAAGGCCCCAAGGAGGCGCCCCTCCGGGCTCAGGAGGGGGACGGCCACCCCGGAGACCCCGAGGGCGTACTCTTCCATCTCCACCGCAAGCCCCGAGGCCCGGACGCGCTTCAGCTCCTCCTCCAGGGCCAGGGGGTCGGTGAGGGTGTAGGGGGTCTTGGGGGTGAGGGAGGGCAGGGGGAAGTCCCCGAAGGCGAGGAGCACCTTGCCCAGGGCGAGGGCGTGCCACTCCGGGGGCAGGGCCTCCCCCAGGGGGTGGAGCTGGCCCTGCCGCCCCCGGGTCTTGAGCCGCACCCCCTCTGGGGTGAGGAGGGCGAGGTAGCACCGCTCCCGGGTGCGGAGGTAGAGTTCCTCCAAGGCCTCCTCCAAGGGCGTGGGCTCCAAGGGGACGGGCTTTTGCCGCGCGAGCCGGAAGCCCCCTTCCTCCTTCACCACGAAGCCCTCCTCCATCAGGCTGTGGAGGAGGGCGTAGGCGGAGGAGAGGCTCTTCCCCAGGAGGCGGGCCACCTCCTTCGCCCCCACCCCTTCCGGGTGGTCGGCCAGGTAGGCCAGAAGGCGCAGGGCCTGCTGCACGGTGGAAAGCCCTCGCTTGCGCGCCATGGGTTGAGCTTATCCTTACCATCCTTCCGGGCGCCGGGTCAAGAAACGCCCCTTTTGGGGCATGGCGCGAAAACCCCGCTTTCTTGACCCGCGCCTCGTCCTGCGCCTACCCTTCAAGGTATAAGGAGGGAGGCATGGACAGGCTGGAGTCGGTGCTCAAGGAGGAGCGGGTCTTTTACCCCAGCGAGGAGTTCCGCAAGCAGGCCCACATCAAGAGCGAGGAGGAGTACCAACGCCTTTACGAGGAGAGCGTCCGCGACCCCGAGGGGTTCTGGGGACGGGTGGCCTCGGAGCTCCACTGGTTTGAGCCCTGGAAGAAGGTCCTGGAAGGGGACCTGCCCCACCCCAAATGGTTCGTGGGGGGGAAGACCAACCTCGCCTACAACGCCCTGGACCGGCACGTGAAGACCTGGCGGCGCAACAAGGCGGCCATTGTCTGGGAGGGGGAGCCGGGGGAGGAGCGGGTCCTCACCTACCATGACCTCTGGCGTGAGGTGCAGAAGTTCGCCAACGTCCTTAAGCGCCTGGGGGTGAGGAAGGGCGACCGGGTCACCATCTACCTCCCCATGATCCCCGAGGCGGCCATCGCCATGCTCGCCTGCACCCGCATCGGGGCGGTGCACTCCGTGGTCTTCGGGGGCTTCTCCAGCGGGGCCCTGGCCGACCGCATCAAGGACGCCGAGGCCAAGGTGCTGATTACCGCCGATGGGGGCTACCGCCGCGGCCAGGTGGTGCCCCTGAAGCAGAACGCCGACGAGGCCCTGAAGGACGCCCCAAGCGTGGAGCACGTGGTGGTGGTGCGCCGCACCGGGGAGGAGGTGCCCTGGACCCCGGGCCGGGACCACTGGTGGCACGAGCTCATGGAGGCCGCCCCCGACCGGTGCGATCCCGAACCCGTGGAGGCGGAGGAGCCCCTCTTCATCCTCTACACCTCCGGCTCCACCGGGAAGCCCAAGGGGGTGCTCCACACCACGGGCGGCTACATGACCTACGTCTACTACACCACCAAGCTGGTCTTTGACCTCAAGGACGAGGACGTTTACTGGTGCACCGCCGACGTGGGCTGGATCACGGGGCACTCCTATGTGGTCTACGGGCCCCTCCTCAACGGGGCCACCACGGTGATGTACGAGGGGGCCCCCAACTGGCCCGAGCCCGACCGCTTCTGGCAGATCGTGGACAAGTACGGGGTGACCGTCTTCTACACCGCCCCCACCGCCATCCGCAGCTTCATGAAGTGGGGCGAGGGCTGGCCGGGCAAGCACCGCCTGGACTCCTTGAGGCTCCTCGGCACCGTGGGTGAGCCCATCAACCCCGAGGCCTGGCTCTGGTACTACCACGTGATCGGCAAGGGCCGCTGCCCCATCGTGGACACCTGGTGGCAGACGGAGACGGGCGGCATCATGATCACCACCCTCCCCGGGGCCCACGCCATGAAGCCGGGGCACGCGGGGAAGCCCTTCTTCGGCGTGGTGCCCGAGATTTTGGACAGCGAGCACCGCCCCGTGGAGAACCCCGACGAGGGGGGCCACCTCTGCATCACCCGTCCCTGGCCCAGCATGCTCCGCACCGTCTGGGGCGACCCGGAGCGCTTCCTGCAGCAGTACTTCAGCCAGCACCCCGGGGTCTACTTCAGCGGCGACGGGGCCCGGCGGGACAAGGACGGGTACTACATGATCCTGGGCCGGGTGGACGACGTTCTGAACGTGGCCGGGCACCGCCTGGGCACCATGGAGATCGAGTCCGCCCTGGTGGCCCACCCGGCGGTGGCCGAGGCGGCGGTGGTGGGAAGGCCCGATCCTGTCAAGGGGGAGGCCATCGTGGCCTTCGTGACCCTAAAGGAGGGGCACACCCCTTCGGACGCCCTCAAGGACGAGCTCAGGGCCCACGTGGCCAAGGTCATCGGCCCCATCGCCCGCCCGGACGAGATCCGCTTCACCGACGCCCTGCCCAAGACCCGCTCGGGCAAGATCATGCGCCGCCTCCTCCGGCAGATCGCCGCCGGGGAGAAGGAGATCAAGGGGGACACCTCCACCCTCGAGGACCGCTCCGTGGTGGAGCGGCTGAAGGAGGGCGCCTAAGCCCCACGGGCGCCGCGCCCCGGCGGGGTGGCCTTCACCCCGCCGGGCTCTTGTGCACGTGCACCACCTTCCACCCCTCGGGGAAACGCACCGCCACCCGGCTCTCGTTCACCGCCCGGTGGCGGAGGCCCGCCTCCTCCTCCACGGTGAGGAGGAGGGTGTAGCTGAAGATGGCCACGTCCCCATAGCGCTGGAGGCGCTTTTCCAGAAGGTCCAGGCGGTAGGGCCTGCCCCTCGTGGCCCAGTTCTTCTCCACCATGAAGCGGTGGAAGGGGAGGCCGTCCAGGCGGTGGGGGGTCACGAACCACTCGTAAAGGGAAAGCTCCTCGTGGGTGGTGGCCTCGTACGTGGCCCAGTCGCCCTCGTAGATGCTCCTCAGGTGCCTTTCCAAAAAGGCCCAAAGCTCGGCTTCGCCTTCCATCCGCTACCTCCCGGGCTGGTACTCGCCCCATTCCTCCCTAAGAACCCCGCAGACCTCCCCCAGGGTGGCCCGGCGCCGGAAGGCCTCCAGCACGTAGGGGAAGAGGTTCTCCTCGCCCCTTGCCGCCTCCCTTAGCCTTTCCAGGCCGACCCTTACGCTTTCCCCGTCCCGCTTGGCTTTGAAGGCGGCGAGCTCCCGCTTGCGCCTTTCGTGGAGCTCGGGGTCAATCCGCTGCACGGGGACGGGCTCGTTGAGGGGGCTATTGGGGTCAAAGAAGCGGTTCACCCCCACGATCACCCTCTTGCCCTCCTCCACCTCCTTCTGGAACTGCCAGGCGGACTCCTCGAGGGCCCTCTGGAAGTAGCCCGCCTCCACCGCGGCCACCGCGCCCCCAAGGGCGTCAATCTCCCGCAGGATCTGCTCCGCCTCCCGTTCCAGCTTGTCCGTGAGGTGCTCCACGTAGAAGCTCCCCCCTAGGGGGTCTATGGCCCGGGTGACCCCGCTCTCGTAGGCCAGGATCTGCTGGGTGCGGAGGGCCAGGAGGGCGCTCTTCTCCGTGGGCAGGCCCAGGGCCTCGTCGTAGGCGTTGGTGTGGAGGCTCTGGGTCCCACCAAGCACCGCCGCCAGGGCCTGGTAGGCGGTGCGCACCACGTTGTTGAGGGGTTCCTGCGCCGTGAGGGTGGAGCCCCCGGTCTGGGTGTGGAAGCGGAGCATCCAGCTTTTCGGGTCCTTGGCCCCGAACTCCTCCCGCATGATCCTTGCCCAAAGGCGCCTTGCCGCCCGGAACTTGGCGGCCTCCTCAAAGATGTCCCCGTGGGCGGCGAAGAAGAAGGAAAGCCTCGGGGCGAAGCGGTCCACGTCCAGGCCCCGCTCCAAGGCGGCCCGCACGTAGGCCTTGGCGTCCGCCAGGGTGAAGGCGATCTCCTGGGCGGCGGTGGACCCCGCCTCGCGGATGTGGTAGCCGGAGATGCTGATGGTGTTCCACCGGGGGACGTGCGCGGCGCAGAACTCAAAGATGTCGGTCACGAGGCGCATGGAGGGGCCGGGCGGGTAGATGTAGGTGCCGCGGGCGAAGTACTCCTTGAGGATGTCGTTCTGCACCGTGCCCGAGACCTTGTCCCAGGGGACCCCTTGCGCCTCCGCCACCAGGAGGTAAAGGGCGAGGAGCATCATGGCCGGGGCGTTGATGGTCATGCTGGTGGAGACCTGGTCCAGGGGGATGCCGTCAAAGAGCTTCTGCATGTCCTCCAGGGTGGCGATGGACACCCCCACCCGCCCCACCTCCCCCACGCTCATGGGGTGGTCGGGGTCCAGGCCGAGCTGGGTGGGGAGGTCAAAGGCCACGGACAGCCCCGTCTGGCCCTGGGAGAGGAGGTAGCGGTAGCGGGCGTTGGACTCCTCGGCGGTGGAGAAGCCCGCGTACTGGCGCATGGTCCAGAGCCTTTCCAGGTACATCCGGGGGTAGATCCCCCGGGTGAAGGGGTACTCCCCGGGCCGGCCGAGCTTCTCCCGGTACCCCTCGGGGAGGGACTCAAAGAGGCCTTCCATGCCTTAGTTTTACCGCAGGAGGCCGAGGAGGAGGGTGAAGAGGAGGAGGGCCCCGAGGACGGCGAGGAGGGGAGGGAGGAGGAGGCTGTAGGCGGCCAGCACCAGGGCCAGGAAGTCCTTCCAGTCGGGCTTGGGTTCGCCCCGCATCCCACCAAGGCTATACCGGGAAGGCCTTGGGGGACAAGGGCGTGGCTTTCAGGGAGGGAAGCGTTTTGGTACCATCGGGGCATGGGCCTTTCCAAGGGCGCGCGCAAGGTGCTGAAGGTCCTGGCCCGGAGGGGGGCCTCGGAGGTGCTCTGGGCCCTGGGCAAGGGGTCGGCGCGGTTCTCCGACCTCGAGGCCGTCCTCCGCCTCTCCCCCCGGACCCTGGCCGAGAGGCTCAGGGAGCTCCACCTCATGGGGTTCGTGGACCGACGGGCCTACGCGGAGGTGCCGCCCCGGGTAGAATATAGCCTCACGCCTAGGGGCAAGCGGGTCTTGGAGTTTCTGATGGAGCTGGACCGCGTGGTGGAAACCCTGGAGGAGGTACGGTGAAGGCGCGAGCCATCGTGGTGACTTCCGGCAAGGGCGGGGTGGGGAAGACCACCACCACCGCCAACCTCGGCGCCGCCTTGGCCAAGCTCGGGGAAAAGGTGGCCGTGGTGGACGTGGACGTGGGCCTCCGCAACCTGGACGTGGTCATGGGCCTCGAGGGCCGGGTGGTCTTTGACCTGGTGGACGTCCTCGAGGGCCGGGCCAGGCTCCGGCAGGCCCTCATCCGGGACAAGCGGGTGGAGAACCTCTTCCTCCTTCCCGCCTCCCAGACGAAGGACAAGGAGGCCCTGGACCCCGAGCGCTTCAAGGAGGTGGTGCGGGCCCTCTTGGAGGAGGAGGGGTTTGACCGGGTGCTCATCGACTCCCCGGCCGGGATAGAGAAGGGCTTCCAGACGGCGGCCGCCCCGGCGGAAGGGGCCTTGGTGGTGGTGAACCCCGAGGTCAGTAGCGTCCGCGACGCCGACCGGATCATCGGCCTTTTGGAGGCCCGGGAGGTGCGGGAGAACTTCCTCGTCATCAACCGCCTCCGCCCCAGGATGGTGGCCCGGGGGGACATGCTCTCCGTGGAGGACGTGGTGGAGATCCTGGGCCTAAAGCCCATCGGCATCATCCCAGAGGACGAGCAGGTGATCGTCTCCACCAACCAGGGGGAGCCCCTGGTCCTGAAGGGGACGGGTCCCGCCGCCCAGGCCTACATGGACACGGCGCGGCGCCTCCGGGGCGAGGAGGTGCCCTTCCGCGCCCTCGAGGACGCCCAGGGCCTTCTCGGGGTGCTGAAGCGCCTCTTTGGGGGTCGGTGATGTGGTGGCGCAGGAGGAGCAAGGAGAAGGCCAAGGAAAGGCTCAAACTCGTGCTGGCCTACGACCGGGCGCGGCTTTCCCCGGGGATGGTGGAAAGCCTCAAGCGGGACCTCTTGGAGGTCCTCCGCCGCTACTTCCCCGCCCAGGAGGAGGGGCTTTCCGTGGCCCTGGAGGAGCGGGGGGAGAAGATGGTCCTGGTGGCGGACATCCCCTTGCGCTAGCGGGGTAGGCCGTGGCGCCCGCGCGGCCCAACTGGCTGGCCTACGACTGGGGCCTCGTCTTCCTGGTCGCGGCCATCGTCGCTTTGGGCTTCGTCAACCTGGGGAGCGCCGCCCCCGACCCGGTCCTCCTCTACCGCCAGAGCGTGGCCCTGGGGCTTGGGCTTCTCCTCGCCTTCCTCTTGCAGTTCCTCTCCCGCCGCCGCCTCTTCGGCCTGGCCTATCCCCTTTACGGGGCCTCCCTCCTTCTCCTGGCCTTGGTCCTCGTGGTGGGCCGGGAGATCAACGGGGCCAGGGCCTGGTTCGTGCTGGGGCCCTTGCAGTTCCAGCCCTTGGAGCTCGCCAAGCTCGGCCTCCTCCTCGCCCTGGCCAAGGCCCTCGAGGGCAGGCCCATCGCCCGGGTCTGGGACTACGCCCTCCCCGCCCTCCTCACCCTCCCCGTGGTGGGCCTCCTCCTCCTCCAGCCGGACCTGGGCGGGGCGCTGGTGGTGCTCTTCGGCGCCTTCGTGGTGGTCTTCGTCCGCGGGCTTCCCTGGCGCCACCTCCTCGTGGGCCTCTTCGCCCTGGCCCTCCTCGTGCCCACCGCGGTGTGGCCCAACCTCAAGCCCTACCAGAGGGAGCGCGTCCTCATCGTCCTGGACCCTTACCGGGACCCTTTGGGCCAGGGCTTCCAGGTCATCCAGTCCACCATCGCCATCGGCTCGGGGGGGCTTTTCGGCAAGGGCTACGGCCAGGGCACCCAGGCCCAGCTCGGCTTCATCCCCTTCCGGCACACGGACTTCGTCTTCTCCGTGTGGGCCGAGGAGTGGGGGTTCGTGGGCGTCGTGGGGCTTTTAGGCCTGTACGGCCTCCTTCTCGCCCGCCTCTTCGCCCTGGCCCTCGCCTGCCCGAGGCTTTCCGACCGGCTTTTCCTCTCGGGGTTCGCGGGGATGCTGGGCTTCCAGGTGGTGGTGAACCTGGGGGTGGCCCTGGGGGTGATGCCCGTCACCGGCCTCACCCTCCCCCTCTTTTCCTACGGCGGCTCCAGCCTCATCACCACCCTGGCGGGCTTGGGCCTCGTCCTCCTCGTGCACCGGGACCGCTACCTGGACTGAGCTTTCTCGGGGCCCCGGGCCTGGGGTTGCCCCCCGGGGCGGCGCGCCCTAAACTGGGCGTCGTGGCCGAGGTGCTGGTGCGTCTCCAGGGGGTGCGGAAGCGCTACGGAACCACCGTGGCCCTGGACGGGGTGGACCTCGAGGTCCATAGGGGCGAGTTCTTCAGCCTCCTCGGGCCCTCGGGCTGCGGCAAGACCACCCTTTTGCGGCTCCTCGCCGGGTTTGAGACCCCCGACGCGGGCCGGATAGAGATCGGCGGCCGGGACATGGCCCGGGTCCCCCCCTACGAGCGTCCGGTGAACACCGTCTTTCAGAACTACGCCCTCTTCCCCCACATGACCGTGGAGGCGAACATCGCCTTCGGCCTCAGGATGAAAGGCCTTCCCCCGGAGGCCATCCGGGAGAAGGTGGCCTGGGCCCTGGAGCTCGTGGACCTCCTGGGCCTGGAGAAGCGCTACCCCCGGGAGCTTTCCGGGGGGCAGAAGCAGCGGGTGGCCCTGGCCCGGGCCCTGGTCTTGGAGCCCCAGGTCCTCCTCCTGGACGAGCCCCTCTCTGCCCTGGACGCAAGGCTCCGCCAGGACCTCCGGGTGGAGCTCATGCAGCTCCAGAGGCGGCTTGGCACCACCTTCATCTTCGTCACCCACGACCAGGAGGAGGCCCTGGTCATGTCCGACCGCATCGCCGTGATGCGCTCGGGCCGCATTGAGCAGGTGGGGCTTCCCGACGAGGTCTACGAGCGCCCTAGAAACCGCTTTGTGGCGGCCTTTTTGGGGCGTTCCAACTTCCTCCCCGCAAGGCCCCACCCCTTGGGGGCCGAAACCCCTTTGGGGCCTTTGCGGCTAAAGGAGCCCTTGGCCCAAGCGGCCACCTTGGCCATCCGCCCGGAAAAGATCCGCCTGTACCCGGCGCAAAACGGCCTCCCCGCCCGGGAGAACCTGGTGCGGGCGGTGGTGGAGGAGATCGTCTACACGGGGGCGGAGAACCAGTACTACCTCCGGGCGGGGGAGGTGAGGCTTCTGGCCTACACCCTGAACCAGGACCTGCAGGAGCCCGGGGCCGAGGAGTTCGGGTACGGGGAGGAGGTCCTCTGCTACCTTCCCCCGGAGAACCTGGTGGTGGTCCATGAATGAGGCCGCGACTCCCTGGCAGCGTTTCCTCCGCGTCCTGGTCACCGTGGGTCCGGGGGCCCTTTGGCTTTTCCTCTTCGTCCTCTTGCCCACCTTTCTCGTCCTCCTCGCCTCCTTCATGAGCCGGGGGCCTTACGGGGAGCTTTCCGGCCCCTTGGGCTTCCACAACTACCTCCGGCTCCTCGAGGCTCCTTACCTCAAGGCCTTCGCGCAAAGCCTCCTCCTCGGGGCCCTCACCACCCTGCTCGCCGCCCTCCTGGGCTACCCCCTCGCCTTCTACCTCGCGGGCCACCCCCGGCGGGACCTGCTTCTCCTCCTTCTCCTCCTGCCCTTCTTCACCAACTTCCTCATCCGGGTCTACGCCTGGCTCGTCCTCCTGCAGAGGGAAGGCCTGGTGAACGCCTTCCTCCAGGCCTTTGGCCTCGGGCCCCTTAGCCTTTACCCCTCCTTCCTGGCGGTCCTCCTCGCGAGCCTCTACACCTTCCTGCCCTTCTTCGTCCTCCCCGTCTACGCCAGCGTAGAGCGGATTGACTGGCAGCTTCTGGAGGCGGCCTACGACCTCGGGGCGAGGCCCTTTAGGGCCTTCCTCCACGCCGTCCTCCCCCAGACCTACCCGGGGCTTTTCGCGGGAAGCGTCCTCGTCTTCATCCCCGCCATGGGCACCTTCGTGGTGGCCGACCTCTTGGGGGCGGGGCGGGTGGTCCTCATCGGCAACCTCATCCAGCAGCAGTTCGGCGTCACCCGGGACTGGGCCTTCGGGGCGGCCTTGAGCGTCTTCCTCATGGCCTTCGTCCTCTTAAGCCTCTACCTCTACGCCCGCCTCCAGGGGGAAAGGGGGCTTGAGGACCTGGTATGAGGCGGCTCCTCTCCTTCCACGCCCTTTTGGTCTACCTCTTCCTCTACCTGCCCATCCTCGTCGTCGTGGCCCTCTCCTTCAACGAGAGCCGCAGGGGGGTCCACTTCACCGGCTTCACCCTGAAGTGGTACCAGGGCCTCTTCCAAGACCCAAGGGTCCTGGAGTACTTCGCCAACACCCTGGTCGTGGCCCTGGTCTCCACCCTGGTCTCCACGGTCCTCGGGACCCTCCTCGCCCTGGGCCTCGTGCGCTACCGCTTCCCCGGCAAAGGCTTCCTCCGCTACCTCCTCTACGTCCCCGTGGTGGTGCCCGACGTGGTCATGGGGATCTCCCTCCTCCTCCTCTTCGCCTTCTCCCGCGAGCTTTTGGGCTTTCCCCGGCTTTCCCTCCTCACGGTGATCCTGGGGCACATCACCTTCCAGGTGGCCTTCGTGACCCTGGTGGTGCGCTCCCGGCTTCTCCTTCTGGACCCCGCCCTAGAGGAGGCCGCCCGGGACCTGGGGGCGAGGGGGTTCCAGACCTTTTTCCACGTGACCCTCCCCCTGGCCTGGCCGGGGGTGGCGGCGGGGGCGCTCCTCGCCCTCACCCTCTCCCTGGACGACTTCGTGGTCACCTTCTTCACCGCGGGGCCTGGGGCCACCACCTTGCCCCTTTACATCTACTCCAGCGTGAAGCTCGGGGTGAGCCCCAAGGTCCACGCCCTCTCCAGCCTGATCGTGGGGCTCAGCGCCTTCTTCCTCGCCCTGGGGTATGCTCTTAGCCGGAGGAGGTTATGAGGCGGATTGCGGTGTTGCTCCTGCTCGTCGCGGTGGTGCTCCTAGGGTGGCTTTGGCTTCGGCCCAAGGCGCCTTCGGGCGCGGGCACCCTCTACTTCCTCAACTGGGCCGACTACATCCCCGAGGAGCTGATCCAGAAGTTTGAGGCGGAGACCGGGGCCAAGGTGGTCCTGGACACCTTTGAGTCCCCCGAGGCCATGCTGGCGAAGCTCAAGGCGGGGGCGGACCAGGAGTTCTCCCTGGTGGTGGCCCCCGACTACTACGTCCTGCAGATGGCCCGGGACGGCCTCATCGCCCCCTTGGACAAGGGGAAGCTGAAGAACCTCGCCAACCTGGACCCCTTCTTCCTGGACCCGCCCTACGACCCCGGTCTGCAGTACTCGGTGCCCTACCTCTGGGGCACCACGGGGATCGCTTACCGGGAGGACCTGGTGACGGGCCCCGTGGACTCCTACGCCGTGCTCTTTGACCCCGAGGCACAGGTGGGCCCCTTCCTCCTTCTGGACGAGATGCGGGAGACCATCGGGGCCGCCTTGAAGTACCTGGGCTACTCCGTGAACACCACCGACCCCGAGGCTTTGGAGAAGGCCAAGGAGCTCCTCCTCGCTGCCAAGCGCCGCTCCGTGGGCTTCGCCGGGGGCCTCGAGGCCCTGAACCGGATCCTCGCGGGGGATGCCGCCTTAAGCCTCGCCTACTCGGGGGACGTCCTCCAGGCGAGGCAGGAGGACAAGCGGCTCCGCTACGCCCTGGCCAAGGAGGGGGGGACGCTCTGGACGGACGCCATGGTGGTGCTGAAGCGGGGCCCGGCCCAGGAGCTGGCCTACCGCTTCATGGACTTCCTCCTGGAGCCGGAAAACGCTGCGGCCTTGGCGGAGTACACCCGCTACGCCACCCCCGTGGCCAAGGCCATCCCCCTCCTCCCCGAGGAGATGCGGAACGACCCTGTGGTCTTCCCCCCGGAGGAGATGCGCGCCAAGCTGGAGTACCTCAAGGATCTGGGCCCCGACATCGTCCTCTACGACCAGATTTGGACCGAGGTTAAGGCCCACTAAACCCGGGGCCGGGGGGCCGGGCGTATACTGGGCCCATGAAGAAGGCCCTGGTCCTGGCCCTCCTCCTGGGCCTTTTCGCCCAGGGGCAGGCGGTCCAAGGGGAAGCCCTTTGGAAGCGCCTCTGCGCCCAGTGCCACGGGGAGCGGGCCCAGGGGGCGCGGCCCTACCCGGGCCTCGAGGCGGCGGCCCCCCTCTTCAAGACCCCCGAGGGCCGGCGCTACCTCGTCCTCGTGCTCCTTTATGGGAAGCTGGGGGAAGCGGGCCTCATGCCCGGCTTCCCCCAGCTTGGGGATGAGGAACTCGCCGCCCTGCTCAACCACCTCATGGCCCTCCTCAAGGTGCGGGCCGAGCCCTTTAGGCCGGAGGACGTGAAGCGGGAGCGGGGCCAGAACCTCACCCCGGACCGGATCCAAAGGCCCTAGCGAGGGTCTTCCAGCACCGCCCCCTCGTCCGCCTGGCGCACCAAGGCGGCGTAGCGGGCGAAAAGGCCCTGTTGGAAGGCGGGGGGTCGGGGCCGCCAGCGGGCCCTCCGCCTTTCCAGCTCCTCCTCGGGGAGGAGGACCTCGAGGCGGCGGCCTTCCACGTCAATCCGGATGCGGTCCCCCTCCTCCAGGAGGGCGATGGGCCCGCCCACGAAGGCCTCGGGGGCGATGTGGCCGATCATGAGGCCCCGGGTGCCCCCGGAGAAGCGGCCGTCGGTGAGGAGGGCCACCTCCGGCCCTAGGCCTTCCCCCACGATGGCGCTCGTCACCGAGAGCATCTCGGGCATCCCTGGCGCCCCCTTGGGGCCCACGTAGCGGATGACCACCACGTCCCCGGGCCGGATCTCCCCCTTCAGGACCTTCTCCATGGCCGCCTCCTCGGAGTCAAAGACCCGGGCCGGGCCCTCAAAGTAGGTGCGCTCCGTCCCCGCGAGCTTGAGGACGGCGCCTTTAGGGGCGAGGTTCCCCTTGAGCACCACGAGCCCCCCGTGGGGCTTGAGGGCCTTCTCCACGGGGAAGACCACCTTCTGCCCCTCTTGTTCCCGGTAGGCCCTTTCCACCTCCTCCGCCAGGGTGCGGCCCGTGAGGGTCTTCTCCTCCCCGTAGAGGAGCCCCGCCTCCAGAAGCCGCTTGAAGACGAGGGCCGTCCCCCCGGCTTCATACAGCTCCCAGGCGGTGTAGGTGCCCCAAGGGCGGAGGTCCGCGATCACCGGGGTCTTGCGGGAGATCTGGTCAAAGTCGTCCAGGCTGAGCTCCACCCCCGCTTCCTTGGCCAGGGCGAGGAGGTGGAGGACGGCGTTGGTGCTCCCCCCCGTGGCGGCCACGGCGGCGACGGCGTTGAGGAAGCTTTTCCGGGTGAGGAAGTCCTTGGGCTTCCAGTCGTGGGCGATGGCCCAGGCGAGGATTTTCCCCGCCTCCTTGGTGGCCCGCTCCTTTTCGGGGTGGACGGCGGGGATGGCGTTGTAGCCCACGGGGGAGAGGCCCAGGGCCTCGAGGGCCATGGCCATGGTGTTGGCGGTGTACTGGCCGCCGCAGGCCCCGGGGCCGGGGATGGCCCGGCGTTCAATCTCCAAAAGCTCCTCCTCGCTGATCTTCCCCGCGGCCCTTTGCCCCACCGCCTCAAAGACCTCCACGATGGTGAGCTTCCGGCCTTGCCACTCCCCGGGGGCGATCGTTCCCCCGTAGAGGACCATGCCGGGGACGCCGCTGCGGATCACCCCCATGGCCGTCCCGGGGATGGTCTTGTCGCAGGCGGAAAGCCCCACCATGCCGTCGTAGAGGTAGCCTTGGGCCACGAGCTCCACGCTGTCGGCGATAACCTCCCGGCTTACGAGGCTCGCCCGCATGCCCGGGGTGCCCATGCTGATCCCGTCGGAGATGGCAGGGGCCCCGAACTCAAAGGGGAAAAGCCCCGCCTCCCTGAGCCCGGCCTTGAGGTGCTGGGCCAGCTCCCGCAGGTGGAAGTTGCAGGGCATCCCGTCGGTGAAGGTGTTCACCACCCCCACGAAGGGCCTTCCGAAGTCCTCGTCCCCTACCCCCACCGCCCGGAGCATGGCGCGGGCGGGGGCCTGCTTGAGTCCCTTCTTGATCTGGTCCGACCTCATGCGTCCCTCCAGGTGGCGATCTTTCCGTGGAAGGCCCTGGCCTTGGGGAGAAGCCGCACCAGGGCCCTCGCGGCCTCCTCCGGGGTGAGGAGGAGGCCTTCCTCCTTGTAGCTCCTGAAGACCCGGTGGAGCACGGCCGCGGCGCTTCCCTGGGCCTCCCGGGCCTGGCGCTGCATCTCCGTCTCCACCACCCCGGGGCGGTAGACGAAGCAGGCGACCTCCGGGGCCTCGGCGGCGAGCTGCCTCGCCAGGTGCTCCTCCGCCGCCTTGGCCACGGCGTAGGCCCCGATGCCCGGCAGGTTGCTCTCCGCCGCCCCCGAGCCCACGTACACGGCGAGGCCTTCCCCTTTGCGCCTGAGGACGGGGTAGGCGAAGCGGGCGAGCTGGTAGCCGGCGATGAGGTTGGCCTCGAGGACCTCCAGGAAGAGCTCCTCCGCGAGTTCAAAGAGGAGGGGCCCCGGGTGGAGGACCCCGGCGTTGTGGATGTAGCCCGCGAAGTTCCCCAAGGCCTCGGCCCTTTCCACCAGGGCGTGGGCCACCTCCGCCTTCCCCGCGCTTCCCGCCACGTAGACCGCCCTCGCCCCCAGGGCCTGGACCTCCTCGGCCACCGCCCGCAAGGAGGCCTCCTTGCGGGCGTTGAGCACCAGGTCAAAGCCTTCCTTGGCGAGCTCCAGGGCGAGGGCCTTCCCGATGCCCCGGCTCGCCCCGGTGAGGATCAGGGTCTTCCTCATAGGAGTTCCTCCGCGGGGACCTCCACGCCGTGGAAGGAGAGCCTGGCCCCGGGGCCCAGGGCCTCCGCCTCCCGGTAGCCCCCGCCTTCGGGCTTCCGGTGGACGAGGACCCTCTTCCCCTCCAGGTCCACCACCCAGACCTCGGGCACCCCGGCTTGGGCGTAGAGGGGGAGCTTCACCTGGAGGTCGTAGCGGAGGGAACTCTCGGCCACCCCCACCACCAAAAGGGCGTCCCGTCCCTGGGGCAGCTCCTCCTCGTAAAAGTCGGGCCGTGGCTTAAGGAGGGCGAGGTCGGGGTAAAGCTCCGACTCCCCTACCACCAGGGGGCTTTGCACAAAGAGGATGGCCTTTTGGGGCACAAGGGGGCCGAAGAGGGCGGTGAGCTTGGCCACCTTGGCGGCGTGGCGCTTCCCGATGGGGCTCATCTCCACCAGGTCTCCTTCCACGAGCTCTAGCCTCAGGTCCTCCGGGAAGACCCCGGCCTCCACCATGCGGTGGAACTCCTCCAGGGAGATCTTGTGGCGGGTCACGGCAGGACCTCCTTGACCGGCACCTTAAGGCCCAGGACCGAAACCTCCCCGTCCTCGAGGGCCTGGGCCTCCCCGTAGCCCTCCCCTTGGGGCTTGCGGAAGACGTGCACCTTCTCCCGCACCAGGTCCACCACCCAGACCTCCGGTATCCCGGCTTGGGCGTAGAGGGGGAGCTTCACCTTGAGGTCGTGGTCCAGGCTGGTTTCGGCCACCTCCACCACCAAGAGGGCGTCCTTGGCCTCGGGCAGGCGGTCCCGGTACCGGGTTCTCGGGGGCTGGAGGAGGGCGAGGTCGGGGTAGACCTCGGTGTCCGGGGAAAGCCCCAGAGGATTTTGCACCGAGAGCACGGCCCTATCCCGCAGGGGGCTTAAAAGGTCTACGAGGGTATTCACAACATACGCGTGCCGCTTGCCCACGGGGCTCAACTCCACCACCTCCCCCCGGAGGAGCTCCACCCGGTCGTCCTCCCCGAGGATCCCCGCCTCGGCCATGCGGTGGAAGTCCTCGGCGCTGAAGCGGTGCCGGATCATATCCCCATCTTAGGCGAGGTGGCGGAGGACCGTGGCCGTGAAGGCCTCCGTGCCCGCGCTTCCCCCGAGGTCCGGGGGCGGGGTCTCCAGGAGGGCCTTGGCCACGGCGTCTTCCACCTTCCGCGCCAGCTCCACCAGGCCGAAGGCGTGCTCCAGCATCATGGCCGCGGAGAGGATGGCGGCCGTGGGGTTGGCGAGGCCTTTGCCGGCGATGTCGGGAGCGGAGCCGTGCACGGGCTCAAAGACCGGGGTGCCCCTTCCCAAGGAGGCGGAGGGGAGGAGGCCTAGGGAGCCCGGGAGGACGCTCGCCAGGTCCGAGAGGATGTCCCCGAAGATGTTCCCCGTGACCACCACGTCAAAGCGGGCAGGGGAGCGGACCAGGTGCATGGCCATGGCGTCCACGTACTGGTGCTCCAGGGCGATGTCGGGGTAGTCCCGCCCCACCTCCTCCACGGTCTTGCGCCAGAACTCCCCCACCTCGAGGACGTTCGCCTTGTCCACGCTCACCACGTGCTTCCTGCGCTTCCTCGCCGCCTCAAAGGCCACCCGGGCCACCCGCTCCACCTCGGGCTTGCTGTAGCGCTCCGTGTTCCAGGCCTCGGCCTCGGACATCCCCCGGGGCTCCCCGAAGTAGATCCCCCCGGTGAGCTCCCGGACGATGAGGACGTCCACCCCCCGGGCGATCTCCTCCTTCAGGGGGGAAAGCCTTTCCAGCCCAGGGAAGACCTTGGCCGGGCGGAGGTTGGCGAAGAGGTCCTGGCTTTTCCTTAAGGCCAAAAGCCCCGTCTCCGGGCGGATCTTGCGGGGAAGGCCGTCCCACTTGGGCCCCCCCACGCTTCCCAGAAGCACCGCCTCCGCCTCCTCCACGCCCTTTCGCGTGGGCTCAGGGAAGGGCTCGCCGAAGGCGTCTATGGCCGCCCCGCCGAAGGGGAAGACCTCGTAGGCGAGGCCCAGGCCCTCGGCCTCGTCCAGGGCCCTCAGGACCTTCAGGGCGGCCTCGGTGACCTCGGGGCCGATCCCGTCCCCGGGAAGCACGGCCACCTTCATTCCGTCCTCCTGGGGTAGGGGAGCTTCCGGTCAAACTGGTCCAAAAGCTCCCCGGCCTCCAAAAGCTCCCCGATGGGGTCCCAAAGCCCCTCCACCAGGGCCTCCCGGGCTTCTTCCCGGATGAAGAGGGGGGCGGTACGGTCCCCGAAGCGCACCTCTTTGTTCACCAGGTCAATCTCTACCTCCAGCTCGGGGTTCTCCTCCACGCTTCGGAAGAGGATGCCCAGGTCCTCGGGGGCCAAGGTGACGCAGGGGAGGCCGATGGCGGTGGCGTTCCCGAAGAAGATCTCGGCGAAGCTCTCCCCGATGATGGCCTTAAACCCTGCCCGCTTGATGGCCTGGGGGGCGTGCTCGCGGCTAGAGCCGGAGCCGAAGCCCGACTCCACCAAGAGGATCGTGGCCCCCCGGTAGCGGGGATCGTTCAGGGGGTGGGGCTTGGGGTTCCCCTTCTCGTCAAAGCGCTCGTCGTAGAAGAGGTACTGTCCCAGGCCCTCAAAGGTGAGGACCTTCATGAAGCGGGCGGGGAGGATCCGGTCCGTGTCAATGTCCTCGCCCCTCAAGGGCACCGCTTTTCCGCGGATCACGGTGAACTTCTCCAGCATGACTTTTCCCTCCTCAGCGGACGCCCGCCAGGCCGAAGACCTCCCGGGCGTCGGCGATCTCCCCGGCCACGGCCGCCGCCGCCACCATGAGGGGGCTCATGAGGACGGTGCGCCCCCTGGGGCTTCCCATGCGTCCCTTGTAGTTCCGGTTGGAGCTGCTGGCGCAAAGTTCGTCCCCTTCCAGCCGGTCCGGGTTCATGGCGAGGCACATGGAGCAGCCGGGCATCCGCCACTCAAACCCCGCCTCGCGGAAGACCTCGGCGATCCCCTCCTCCTCGGCCTTCCTCGCCACCCACTCCGAGCCCGGCACCACCAGGGCCCGCACCCCCTTCTTCACCTTGTGCCCCTTGAGGTAGCGGGCGACCTCCCGGAGGTCGGAAAGCCTGGCGTTGGTGCAGCTTCCGATGAAGGCCACCTGGATGGGCACCCCCTTGATGGGCTGGCCCGGACTGAAGCCCATGTAGGCCAAAGCCTCCTCGGCCACGGGGCGCTCCTCCTCCGGCAACTCCTCCAGGAGGGGGATCCTGCCGTCAATGGGGATGGCCTGGCCCGGGGTGATGCCCCAGGTGACGGTGGGGGCGATCTCCTCGGCGCGGAAGGTGACCACGTCGTCGTAGGAGGCGTCGGGGTCGGAGCGCCAAGCGAGCCACCTCCTTTTGGCCTCCTCCCACTCCGCCCCCTTGGGGCTATAGGGGCGGCCCTCGAGGTACTGGAAGGTGGTCTCGTCGGGGTTCACGTAGCCGATGCGGGCTCCGCCCTCAATGGACATGTTGCAAAGCGTCATGCGGCTTTCCATGTCCATGGCCTCCACGGCGCTTCCCCCGTATTCATAGGCGTAGCCCAAGCCCCCCTTCACCCCCAGGTGGCGGATGATGTGGAGGATCACGTCCTTGGCGTAGACCCCGGGGGCGAGCCTTCCCTCCACGTTGATCCGCCGCACCTTGAGCTTTTGGGCGGCGAGGGTCTGGGTGGCGAGGACGTCCCGGACCTGGCTCGTGCCGATGCCGAAGGCCACGGCCCCGAAGGCCCCGTGGGTGGAGGTGTGGGAGTCCCCGCAGGCGATGGTCATCCCGGGCTGGGTGAGGCCGAGCTGGGGCCCGATGACGTGGACGATGCCTTGGTTGCCGCTCCCCAGGTCAAAGAAGGTGATGCCGTGCTCCCTTGTGTTCGCCCTGAGGGCCTCCAACATGCTCTGGGCCAGAGGGTCCTGGAAGGGCTCCGTGCGGTCGTGGGTGGGGACGATGTGGTCCACGGTGGCAAAGGTGCGGTGGGGGTAGCGTACCTTGAGGCCCAGGTCCCTAAGCATCCCGAAGGCCTGGGGGCTCGTTACCTCGTGTAGGAGGTGGAGGTCAATGAAAAGCTGGCTTTGCCCGCTTTTCAGCTTTCGCACCTCGTGGGCTTCCCAAACCTTCTCGTAAAGCGTTTTTCCCATGCTCCCTCCCATTTACGAAAATCCCCCGGGTTCTAGGCCCGGGGGAAGGCAACAGGGCTTCCCTAAGCCGGGCCTGCCCGGCCTAGGTCTAGCAGGAAGCCCCGCCGCATTGCCCTATAGTCTACGCTGCCTTTGCCTTAGGGTCAAGGGCTATGCTAGCCTGAAGGCAGATGACCACCGAGGAGCGGCTTTACAAGCTGGAAGGCATCGTGGAAGGGGTGATGGCCACCCTTCCGGAGCGCATAACTTCCCTGGAAAACCGCATGGACCTCCTCCGCCAAGAGCTGAAAGGCGACATAGCGGGCCTGCGCCAGGAGTTTAAGGGCGAGATGGCGGCCCTGCGCCAGGAGTTTAAGGGCGAGATGGCGGCCCTGCGCCAGGAGTTCAAGGCGGAGATGGCGGCTTTGGAGGGGAGACTGGGGGAGCAGATGGCCTCCTTGCGCCAGGAGCTCAAGGCGGAGATGGGGTCTTTGGAGGGGAGGCTTGGGGAGCAGATGGCCTCCTTGCGCCAGGAGCTCAAAGGGGACATGGCCTCCCTGCGCCAAGAGTTAAAGGCGGACATCAACACCGCCCTGAACCGCCTCATGCTCTACTTCAGCGCCCTGGCGGTGCTCCTGGCCCTCCTCACCCTTTGGCGGTAGGGCTTGACGGGAAAAGGGCCCTTCCGTACAATGACCCTTGCGTCTGCCGGGGTGGCGGAATTGGTAGACGCGCATGATTCAGGGTCATGTGCCCGCAAGGGCGTGCGGGTTCAAGTCCCGCCCCCGGCACCAGAAGGCCCCCGCGAGGGGGCCTAAGCTTTTGCTACACTTAGGCCATGAAGCGGGTGCTTTCCGGCATCCAGCCCTCGGGGGAGATCCACATCGGCAACTACCTCGGGGCCATCAAGCAGTGGGTGGCCATCGGGGAGAAGCTGGGGCGGGACGCCTTCTTCTGCATCGTGGACTACCACGCCCTCACCAACCCCTTGGCCTACGACCCCAAGACCTTGGCCCGCCGCACCTTTGAGGCGGCCCTCGTCAACATCGCCGCCGGGCTTGACCCGGAGAAGGTCACCCTCTTCGTCCAGTCCCACGTGCCCGAGCACACCGAGCTCTCCTGGGTCTTCACCACCTTAACCCCCCTGGGGGACCTCACCCGCATGACCCAGTTCAAGGACAAGGCCAGCAAGCAGGAGACCGTCTGGTCTGGCCTCCTCATATACCCGGTGCTCCAGGCGGCGGACATCCTCATCTACAAGGCGGACACCGTCCCCGTGGGGGAAGACCAGGTGCAGCACATTGAGCTCACCCGGGAGATCGCCCGCCGCTTCAACCACCTCTTCGGGGAGACCTTCCCCGAACCCCAGGCCCTCCTAAACCCCGAGGCCCCCCGGGTGCCCGGGATTGACGGCAAGGCCAAGATGAGCAAGTCCTTGGGCAACACCATCGGCCTCCTGGAGCCCGAGGAGCGCATCTGGCAGAAGATCCAGCACCTCCCCGACGACCCCCAGCGCATCCGCCTCTCCGACCCCGGGGACCCCGAGCGCACCATTCTTTTCACCTACCTCTCCTACTTCGCCCCCAAGGAGCTGGTGGAGGCCCTTAAGGAGGAGTACCGGAAGGCGGGGGTGGGGACGTATGTGGTAAAGCGGATCCTCTTTGATTACCTTATGGAGACCCTTAGGCCCATCCGGGAAAGGGCCGAGGCCCTGAAGAAGGACCCGGACTACGTGATGGATGCCCTTTTGGAGGGCGCCAAGCGGGCCAGGGCCGTGGCCCAGGCCACCATGGAGGAGGTGCGGGAGAAGGTGGGCCTCCTCCTGCCCAAGAAGCGCCCGGTCCTCCGGTGATCCGCATCGCCTTTCCCGGCTTTGAGGGGACCCCGGAGGCCCTGAGGGAGGCCCTGAGGCGGGGCCGGCTTTCCCCAAAGGAGGTGCCCGTCCTCGCCGTGGTGGAGCAGGCCCTGGCCCAGGTGCCGGAGGACCTGCGGGCGAAAAGCGAGCTCCTCCCCCTCCTCGCCGAGCTTCTGGTGCTGAAGCTCTCCCCGGAAAGGGCCCTCCTCCCCAAGGAGGAGGGGGAGGAGGCCCCCCTGGTCCAGGTCCTCGTGGACCTCTCCGAGATGGTGGCCTTCCTCGAGGCCCGCTTGGAGCGGCGGGCGCGGCTTCTCCCCGTGGCCCCGCCCCCCCTGCCCAGGCCCGCCCTGAGGCTTTCCCCAAAGTCTTTGGCCGAGGCGGCGAAGGGCTTCCGCAGGGCCGTTCTCCGGCTTCCCCGGGAGGCCTTCGGGGTGCGGGAGGCCTGGGAGCGGCTCAAGGGGGCGATCCGGGGCCGGGTGGCCTTCCAGAGCCTGCCGCTTGCCACCTGGGGCGAGAAGGCGGTGGGCTTCGCCGCCCTCCTCGAGGCCTGCCGCCTGGGCCGGGTGCGCCTCTTCCAGGAAGCTCCCTTCGCGCCCCTTTACGTGGAGCCTGTAGGGCTCCTGGAGGGGGACCTGGAGCGCACCGCCTAGGGAGGGTACAATGCCCTCATGGGCGAAGCGGCGAGGCCTCTGGAGCTTCTGGACGCCGAGGCCTACTTGGCCCTGGAGGAGCGGTCCCCGGTGCGCCATGAGCTCGTGGAGGGCGTACCCTACGCCATGGCGGGGGCAAGCCTTTCCCACAACCGCATTGTGGGCAACCTCTACGCCCTCCTCAGGCCCGAGGCCCTGGCCAAGGGGTGCCGCATCTACACCGAGACGGTGAAGCTCCGGGTCTCCGCCAGGACCTTTTACTACCCCGACCTCATGGTGGTTTGCCAGGGGGTTCCGCCCCACACCCACTACGAGGAAGCCCCCTGCCTGGTGGTGGAGGTGGTGTCCGAGGCCACCGAGGCCATAGACCGAAGGGAGAAGCTCTGGCGCTACCGGGAGCTTCCCAGCCTCCAGGGCTACTTCCTGGTGGACTCCCGGGAGAGGCGGGTGGAGGGCTACTTTCGCCAGGGGGAGGGCTGGCTCTACCGCCTGTGGGAGGGGGAAGGGGAGGTGGAGGTGCCTTGCCTGGAAGCCCGGTTCCCTCTAGAGGCTATCTACGAAGGAGTGGGGATTTGAGGGGCACATATCCAGTCCCAAAGGGCGTGCCGCTGAAGTCCTCGGAAATGCCCCTGGCTGCTTCGCCGAGGATTTCCAAGAGGCGGACGAGGGCGAGGGACGTTTCTTCTTCTGGGGCGAGACTTCTTAGGTCTTTGCCCCGCGCGATTTCTAGGGCGCGCCTACAGGCGTCCCGCATGTGAAGGAGCCGGATGCGGTCGGAAAGGCTACGCCGCCTCATGTATGGGGCGGGCCTCCCTTAGGACCTCTTCCCGGAGGTAAGGGCTCAGGCTCCCCAGGGTATGGAGGTCCACCCTGCGCCCGAAGAGGCGGGTCAGCTCCTCCTGAAGCCTGGCGAAGCCCAGGCCCGGGGTGCGCCCGGGAAAGAACTCCACCAGGAGGTCCACGTCGCTTTCCTCGTCGGCCTCGCCCCGGGCAAAGGAACCAAAGAGGAGGAGGCGCCGGACCCCGTACCGCTGGCATAGCTCCGCCAGGACTTGGGGGGAGACAGGGGTAGGCAAGGCCATGGCCCCTTCATTTTAGCCTGGCTTAGAGGCCGTGGTACACCTCGGCGAGGTCCAGGTGCCCCCCTAGGCAGGGGAGGGGAAGCGTGCCTGCCTCTGCCTCCCGGTACACCCAGCCCTCTCCTTCTCGGTAGTAGCCGAAGGCCCGGGGGGTGCGGGAGTCCAGGAGGAGGTAGGCTTGGAGGGTGGGCAGACCCAGGTACTTGCGGAGCTTTTCCCTCCGGTCCGTGGCCTCCGTGGAGTCCGAGAGCACCTCTATCACCAGGCAAGGCTTTTCCTTGTAGTATTCCCCGGGGTCTTCTTCGCAACATGAGGTCCGGGTAGTAGACCGTGGCCGCGTCCACCTTGAGCCGCATGTCGCTGGCATAGAGGCGGCAGCCCCGCTTCCGGGCCAGGGGGCCCAGGGCCAGGACCAGGTTCACCACCACCCGGTTGTGCCGGTCGCCCGTCCCGGCCATGGCGTGGGGGAAGCCCTCCACCAGTTCGTGCTTCACCGGGGCTTCCCGCTCCAAGGCGAGGTACTCTTCCAAGGTCAGGGGCCGCACCTGTTTGGCCGCGCCCATGGCTAGAGTGTAGGGCAGGCCGGAAAGCCTACGCCGCCTCATGGCGGGACGGCCACCCCCGCGCCGCCCGAGGGCTTAGCGGAGAAAGGTGAGGACGGCCAGGGCCGCCGCCAGGGCGGTGAAGTAGAGCATGAGCTTGTTGAAGGCGGTGTTGATCTCCGCCTTCACCTCCTGGCGAAGACCCGCCATCTCCTGCCGCAGGCTTTGGATTTCCCCGCGCAGCTCGGTGGTCTCCGCCTTCACCTCCTGCCGAAGGCTCTGGATTTCCCCCTTAAGTTCCTGGCGGAGGCCATTGAACTTTTCCTCCACCTCCCGGCGCAGGGCCCCGATCTCCGCCTTGACCTCCTGGCGTAGGAGGTCCACCCGCCCCTCCAGGGAGGTGACCTGGCCCGGGAGGGTGGCCATGACCCCCTCCACGATCCCCTCCAGCTTGTAGAGGCGCTCCTCCGTGGTCATTGCCCTCAAGGTAGCACAGACACAGGCCGACCTGATACCCTGTGGACCTTGAAACTTGGAGTAGGGGGTTCCATCGGGTAGTCCGATGGGTAAAACGCCAGGAGCTAAACCCAGCCGGTTTAGCTCCTGACCCTTAGGACGATAGCCTTGGGCTAGGCTATTGGCTATTGGTTGGTGGGGTTGGGTTGGTTGGTTGGGTTGAGTTGGTTGATTCGAAGGTAAATTGGCCGGTGGAGCTGTCGAACGTGATCTTGCTGTAACGGGCCCCTTGGAGTTCGGCGGTGACGGTGAAGTTCACAGTATCGTTGTTTGCAGCAACTTGACACCTCTCAGCCACAACCGAGGCCGGGGGGTTCTCAACGAAGTCAGTGCAAGGTTTGGGTAGGCCCTCGGGCAGCGCCCCGGTTGTGGGGTCCCGCTCCGCCTCCACCGCGGTGGCCACGTTGCGCACATAAGCCTGGGCTGCCGTGGCATTGGCATTCCTCCTAGCGTTTAGCAGGTTGGGGATCAGGACCGCGGCCAGGATGGCGATGATGGCGATGACGATCAAAAGCTCAATCAGGGTAAAGCCTTTTGCGTTACGCATACTTCTCTATCCTCCCTAAGGTTTCCCGCGCCTTCATGTATCGCGCGGCCATGAGTGCCTGAAGCCGACTTGCCTGCTTTCCGCCTAGCCTTACCCACCTCCCCGTGCCTTTCTTACCCCTTTCTCACCTCCTTCCGAGGGTCATTCTTTCCCTTCGCCCCCCCTGCTGTCAACTCCCCCCTTTTGGGGGAGTCAACTTCAGGATGGGGGAGGGGTGTGATACCCTTTTATGCTAATTCCTTCGTCCTAGGCCACCAGTGGAACAGGGTGTGCCGCCTGAGGGTCTCGGGGTCCTGGGCAAGGACCCGGCACCGCTCAGCCACCGCCTCCATCATCTCCTCAAGGT